>OCZT010002791.1_pt1 | contig 17994 bp, 19 predicted proteins | sample 1539031 | NCBI WGS metagenome assembly OCZT01 (sample SAMEA3539308, study PRJEB22396) | soil metagenome | biome: tundra; feature: field; material: soil | place: USA | collected 2010-05 | depth 0.15 m | reverse complement strand
CCGCCCGCCTCTCCCCCGACGGCAAGACCCTGGTGGTTGCCAACCGCCACGGCAACAGCGTGAGCATCTTCGATTTGCCCAGCCTCGCCGAGCCGGCCGCCAGCCCCCGCGCCTCATCTGTTCGCGCCGTCTTCGAGGGCTGCCCCGGCGCCAGCGATGCCGTCATCCTGCCCGACTCCTCGAAGGCCTTCGTCGCCTGCTCGGCCGGCCACCAGATCATGGCCATCGCGCTGGCCCACAGTGAAGCCCGGCCGGAATCGCATCCGGCCCAGCCCGGCTCCGCCCGGCCCGACCGTCTGGAGGCCCTGCTCGACGTGGGCCAGGCGCCGTTGCACTTGGCCCTCAAGCCCGACGGCGGCGAACTGTTCGTCTCGAACGCACTCTCCGACTCCATCTCCGAAGTCGTCACCTCGACCAATGACGTACTGGGCTCCTACCTGATGGGCGACAGCCCCGTCCGCGGCCTGGTTTCCAGCGACAATTCCATGCTCTACGTCGCCAACTTCCACTCCCAGTACGTCACTCCCTATGCCATCGACGACGGCAAGCGCCTCAAATCCATCCACGTCGGCGACGGCCCCTCGGCGCTGGCCTTTTCCAGCTCCGGCCTCCTGCTGTTCGCCGTCGATGCCCGCTCCGGGGACATTGCCGTGGTCCGCACTGGGTCGCGGTCGCTGTTCACCTTGCTCCCCACCGGCCGCAACCCCAACGCCATCGCCGTCAAAGCCTTCAAGCTGCCCTGAGTTTTCACCCGCTGGACTCTGTCATTGCACGATTACTCACTTCCGGACTATATGTAGTCCCGGAAGAGTTCTTCCGATGGTGCGGCAATGACGCCGCGGCCCACCAGCATTCCGTCCTCGGCGGCGACTTTAGATCCTGCCGCGACGGCTGCCTGGACGCTGGATACATCTCCGGCCATCAGCAGGAATCCCTTGCCGCCGAGCGCCATGGCCAGGTGAACCCGGAGCAGGGTCACGTTGGCGGATTTTACGGCTGCGTCGGCGACCTCGATGATGCTGGCCGCGGAGAAGGTCTCGATGACGCCGATGGAGCGCAACTGTTTGGGATCGATTTCGACGGAGTTGGAAACGGCCGCCAGGACCGATGGGTGGACGCGCGCGATTTGCCGCCTCTCGATGAGCGATGGGCCCGCGGCAACTCCGCCGGCCTGCACTGCGGCCGCAACAGAAGTCACGTCGCCGGAGACCACGATGAGGAATTTTCCCGAGCAGATGCTGCGGGCCATGAGTAGCTGAACGGAACCGGCCTTCAGCATCACATCCTCGACCACGTAGCCGGTGGCCACGCTGGAAAGCTCGATAAGACCGATAGAGTTGATTTCAGACACGACTTTGGCTCCTTTTGCTCCGCTTCCTACTCATCTCAAGCTTCAATGAACACCGCATCGGAGGTCACCTTGACCACGCCGTCGATGCTGGCGTGGACCCTGGCGCCGAGTTTGCCTTCCTCCGGCACAGCGAGCAGATCGCCCACCTGAACCCGGTCGCCGCATTTGACCACCGGAACCGCGGGAACGCCGGCGTGCTGTTTCAAAAGCACTTTGACCGTCCGGGGCGAGAATACGTACTCCTTGAGCGGGCCGACATTGTTGAACTCGCCCAAACCCAGCCTGGCAATCAACCTGCGCATGGGGACACGACGGAATTCGGCCAGGGGATGGGGCGTGACCGATTCAGGCGAGCCCTTGAACACCAGTCCGCGCTCTCGCGCCAGCGGCTTGGCCTGCACGCATACGGTCTTTGGATCGAGATCCTCCGGGCAGGCATACATGGTGCAGAGATTGCATTCGCAGCAGTAGAGCGTGCCGGCGATCATCGTGTCCGCGCCCGCGGAAAAGCCGAGCGACTGCATGGCGCGATGCGGCTGGATGGGATGGCCGAGCAAGTAGCGCGGGCAGAATTCGGTGCAGAAGCGGCACTGATCGCAGGCCGAGCGGCCGATCCGCTGCACGTGAATCCAGGGAGCCTTGTGGCGCCGGATGAGGCTGTGCGAGGCTGGCAGCACGACGATGCCGCCGGTGGTTTTCGTCACCGGGTCTTCCAGGCTGACAGCCGGACGCGCCATCATCACACCGCCGAGCAGGACGCCGAAATCTTCCACCGTGGGCCCGCCCGCGGCTTCAATCGCCTCGCTGATCGAGATGCCCACCGGAACCCGCAGCGTGACCGGATTCTCAACGGCGCCGGCCACGGTGAGGTATTTGTGCGTCACCGGCTTGTCCAGGCCGATGTTGACGAGGGTTTCAACGTTGGAGACGACGGCGTCGACATCCTTGGGCAGTCCGCCGGGGGGAATCACGCGGCCGGTCACCAGGTGGACGAGAATGAATTCATCGCCGGCCGGGTAAACGTCCGGCAAGGGCACCACCCGGACTCCCTGGGGCGCCTGGCTCTCCAGCGCCTCAATGATCTCGTGGTACTTCTCCTTGATGCCGATGACGCCTTCCCGCGCGCCGACCAGCTCCATGGCCGTCCGCAAGCCGCGCAGGAAAGGTGCGGAGCTGTGCAAGAGCAGCTCCTTGTCCTTGTGAAGCAGGGGTTCACATTCAGCGGCATTGACGATCAGGAGCGAAACCCTGGCCTTGAACTTCACAGCCGCGGGGAACCCGCCCCCTCCAGCGCCGACGATGCCGAGTTCCTCAAGACGGTCGGCAGACGGGTGTTGCGACTCGCCCCCCGCCGGCACAACTCGCGACGTTCCCGCATTTGCCGTCATTTGGGTTCAACCTCAGAATCTTTCAAAAAAGGCGATTGACTCTGACATAAACTGTACTGTATTCTTTAATTCACTTCAAGTGGATTCATTATCGTTCATCCAATGAAATGCCTGATTCCAAATATCGGTAGCACTTCGTTCAAGTACCGGGTCCTGGATATGCCGGGTGAGGCCGTTTTAGTCGAAGGGCGCGTGGAGCGGATCGGCCAGCCGGGCGGCGAGTGTCCCGACTACCCATCGGCGATTCGCAAGTGCATTGCGGCGATTGCGGGCGAGGGGAAGGCTCTCAAGAGTCTGGCGGAGGTTGGCGCGGTGGGGTTCAAGGTGGTTCATGCCGGCCCGCTCAGTGAATCGCAGTTGATCGGCGACCAACTGCTGGCGGCGATGGAGGAGTTCTCGTTCCTGGCGCCGGCGCACAACCCTCCCTATATCGCGGCCATTCAGGCATTCCGCAAGGAACTCCCTTCAGTCCCATTAGTCGCGGTGATTGAAACCGGCCCCTACCGGCTGATGGACGAAGCGGCGACCACCTATGCGGTTCCGTACGAGTGGCGCCAGCAGTTCGGCATTCGCCGTTATGGATTCCACGGCGCCAGCCATCGCTCCGCAAGTGAACGAACCCAGGTGCTGCTGGGCCGCAACGATCTGCGCCACATCTCCTGCCATCTGGGAGGCAGTTCGAGCGTGGCTGCGTTTCGCAACGGCACGGCCGTCGACACCAGTTTCGGGACCTCTCCCCAATCCGGGCTGCCGCAGAACAACCGGGTTGGCGACATCGATGTCTTCGCCGTGCTGCACATGATGAAAAAGCTTGGGCTCGACCCGGACCAGATGGCTCTGATCCTGGGAAGCCGTTCGGGGTTGGCGGGCATCAGCGGCGCCAGCGGCGATTTGCGCGATCTGAGCCAGGCTGCCGCGGCAGGCGATCGGCGTTCCCGGCTTGCGCTCGATGTATTTGTGCGCGCCATCCGGCACTATGTTGGCGCGTTCATGCTCACGCTTGGCGGCATCGATGCCATCACGTTTTCCGGGGGCATCGGCGAGAACAGCGCCGAGATTCGCGCCGCCGTCGTGAAAGACCTCTCCGGCTTCGGCGTTGAACTGGATGAGGACAGGAACCGGTCAATAAAAGGCGAAGGCGCAATTTCAACCGGCAACTCTGCGGTGAAGGTTCTGGTGGTTCCGGCAAACGAAGAGGCGATCGTGGCTCGCGAAACGGCGGCCGTCGTCAGCCGGGCTAGAGTTGCAGGGCAACCCATCGAAGCAGTACAGGCAAGGTAAGGCAAGGCCGGTCAGGATTTCTTATGGCAAGTGGAAGCTCGGCAGTGGCGAATTCGGTTGGCGCTATCGACAGATCGATGGTGGAGCGGATTGTGCGCGAGGTCGCTCTCGAATACCTCGGTCGCGGGAAGAGCGGGACGGCTCCGGTGCTCACCGTGCAGACGTCCTCGCGGCATATGCACATCTGCCGTGACGACATGGACGTTCTTTTCGGACCGGGCACGGAACTTACGTTTGACCGCCCGCTGTTCCAGGAAGGCAACTTCGCGGCCAAGGAAACGGTGACCATCGTTGGACCGCGGAGCCGGCTGATCTCGAACCTGCGGATACTCGGGCCGATGCGCAAGCAGTCGCAAGTCGAGTTGGCCTTCACAGACGCCATCACCCTGGGCTTCACCGATATTCCCGTCCGGCTGTCGGGCGACATTGCGGGCACGCCGGGCGCGGTGATCATTGGTCCCAAGGGCGTGGTCGAGTTGAAGGAAGGCATCATCCGAGCGGCCATCCACGTTCATATGAACCCGGCGGAGGCAGCGCATTTCGGCGTCGCCAAGGGGGACCGGATGAAGCTTCGCATCGGCGGCCCGGCAGGTGTGACCTTCGATAACGTTCATGTTCGCATCGACCCCACATCCAAGCTCAACGTTCACATGGATACCGACGAGGCGAACGCCTGCGGCCTCCACCTGACCAAAGACATTGAACTTTTCAAGTAACACAAAGAAGAAGAGAGGAAGCGATGAAGCAAGCGCTTGGAATGATTGAGACCAAAGGCCTGGTCGCGCTGTTTGAGGCGACCGACGCCATGCTCAAATCCGCAAACGTGTCGTTCGCCGGCTGGCAGTCCGTGGGATCGGGACTGGTGACCGCCTTCGTGGAAGGAGACGTGGCCGCGGTCAAGGCAGCCACCGACGCGGGCGCGGAAGCGGCAGCCCGGATCGGCGAGGTGATCAGCGTTCAGGTGATCTCCCGCCCCCACGACGAACTGCCGTCCTTCGTTCAACAGGACAAGAAAACCGCAGCCGGAAAAACCGCAGCCGCGAAGTAGGCAGAGGAGACCAGATGAGTGAAGCAATCGGATTGATTGAAACAAGGGGCCTCGTCGGACTGGTCGAGGCATGCGACGCGATGGTGAAAGCCGCAAGCGTGGAGCTGGTGAAAACCGTGCAGATCGGCGGCGGATACGTGACCGCTATCGTTCGCGGCGATGTGGGCAGCGTGCGCGCCGCGGTGGATGCAGGAGCGGCCGCCGCAAAGGTGGTGGGCGAACTGGTGTCTTCGCACGTGATTGCGCGTCCGCACGATGCGCTTGTCGAAAACATGTTGAAGTAATACGGAATCGGGAGAACTTAAATGGCCAATGAAGCGATTGGAATGATCGAGACGAAGGGCCTGGTGGCACTGGTGCAGGCTACAGACGCAATGCTGAAGGCAGCCAGCGTGCAATTCGTGGGCTGGAACAAGATCGGCAGCGGCCTGTGCTCGGTCTTTGTGCAGGGCGACGTGGGATCGGTGCGCGCCGCGGTGGATGCGGGAGCCAGCGCTGCTCGCGCTGTGGGCGAAGTGCGGAGCGTGCATGTGATCGCGCGGCCGCACGGCAACCTCTCGACCGTATTGCCGAAATAAGAGCAGGCGGCAGACATTTCTCTGCCGCGGTCAACGAGGTGAGCCGGCATGTTCATAGCGAAAGTCATCGGCAATGTTGTCTCTACCCAGAAGAACGCGAAGTTCCTGGGGATGAAGCTGCTGCTGATCCAGCCGTACGTCGCGAGAGACGGCAAGCTGCAGGTTTCGGGCAGTTCCGTGGTTGCAGTTGACAGCGTTGGAGCCGGAGTGGGCGAGTGCGTGTTGTTCACGCAGGGCAGTTCGGCTCGTCTGACGCCAACCACCAAAGATGCGCCGGTAGACGCGGTGATCGTCGGCATCGTCGATGCCATCGAGGTCGAGGGCACAGTATTGGAGAAGCCATAAATGCCAATCCAGGCACAGATGATCGAGGAGATCGCAAGAGAGGTTGTGGCCAGGTTGCGCGTGCAGATGCAACAGCCGCAATCGTCAGCCGCCTCCGCCACGAACGGCGCCGCTGCACGCGACGGAGTGTTCTCCACCGTGGACGAGGCCGTCAACGCGGCATTCGAGGCCCAGAAGAAAGTTGCGGCCATGAGCCTCGATGAGCGCGGAAAGATGGTCGATATCGTTCGCCGCATCTGCATGGAGCGCCGCGAGGAACTGGGCCGCATGGAGATGGAGGAGACCAAAGTCGGCCGCCTCGATCACAAGATCCTGAAGCTGACGAACATGCGTTTTGTGCTTGGCGTTGAAGCCATGCGCAGCGACGCGCGCAGCGACCGCACCGGCTTGTGCATCATCGAACGCGCCCCCTGGGGCGTCATCGGCATGATGCTGCCCGTCACTCACTCGGTGCCCACCATGGCCTCCAACGCCATCAACATTCTTGCTGCCGGCAACACTGCGGTCTTCGGGCCGCACCCGTCGGGCGCAAAGGTGGCGCAATACGCTTTGCAACTGTTCAACCGCGAGATCGAGCGCGAACTCGGCGTTGCCAACGTGCTGACCACCATTCGCGAGCCCAGCATCGAGGCTGCCGAGCAGGTTTTCAATCATCCCAAGATCGCGCTGCTGTGCGTCACCGGTGGCTCAGCGGTCGCCAAGGCAGCCGCCAAATCCGGCAAGCGCGTGATTGCGGGTGGCCCCGGCAATCCCCCGGTTGTCGTCGACGAGACCGCCGATCTGGATCGCGCCGCCAGATGCATCATTGAGGGCGCAGCCTTCGATAACAATCTGCTCTGCATCGGCGAGAAGGAAATCTTCGTCGTCGCGTCGGTGGCCAATGCGTTCCGGGATGCGATGCGCCGCGCCGGCGCGTTCGAGCTGGATGCGGCGGCGATCGAAAGACTTTCGCAGGCTGCGTTCACCTTTGAAGGCGGCGGCAAGGGCTGCGGCAGGGCTCACCTCAAGAAGGACCTGGTGGGCAAGGATGTCGCGGTGCTGGCGGCGGCGGCAGGCGTGCGCGTGCCGGCAAATACGGAACTCCTCTTTGGAGAAACGGACGAGGATCATCCCTTTGTGGTCGAAGAGCAGATGATGCCCTTCATTCCTATGGTGCGCTTGCGCGATGTGGATGCGGCGATCGCGGCGTCGGTAAAGGCCGAGCACGGCTACCGGCACACGGCCATCATTCACACCCAAAACGTTGAGACGGCAACCCGCATGGCGCGCGCCATGAACACAACCCTTTTCATCCAGAACGCCGCGTCGCCGGCCTCGCTGGGCGTGGGTGGCCCTGGATATTTCAGCCACACCATTGCAACCCCGACAGGCGAGGGAATCACGACACCGCTCACCTTTACGCGCGAGCGCCAAATGGTCGTCGGCAACGCATTGCGGATCATATAGCCATGTTTCTGGCTCGCATTGGCGGCACCGTAGTTTCTGTGGCCAAGCATCCGACGCTGGAGGGGTGCAGGTTTCTGATCGCGCAACGGATTGAAGCCGACGGCAGCGCGGCAGTGGAGCCGATCGTGGTGGTGGATTGGCTCGGCGCGGGGAAAGGTTCCACGGTGCTGGTCTCCACCGATGGGGATATTGCGCGGGCCAGGCTGGGCAACACAACGCCGGCTCGCATGGTGGTTGTGGGACTAGTGGACGCGGTGCACACACACAGGAAAGCGCGAAGCGGGGGCAAGGCATGAGACTGGGCATTGTCCGTGGGCATGTGACTCTCAACCTGGCGGTTCAGGCGTATCACGGCAAGAGACTTGTGGTTCTAGAGCCGGTGACGATGGAGAACCTGCGCGCCCACAATGGATTGGGCGGAGGCAAGACTCTGGTCGCCATCGATTCACTCGGTGCCGCCGAGGGTCAGATGGTGGCGTTTACCGAGGGCCGGGAAGCATCGAATCCATTCTGGCCCGATGCCGTGCCGGTAGATGCGTATTGTTCCCTGATCGTGGATTCGATCGACATTCAGCCGTAGGCCGCTTTTTTGGGATCCGAGGTGGGTAAGTGAAGAACGAAGTGAAGAGCATCGATATTTCCGGTCGGAAACTGGTGGCGATGCGCGATGTGCAGAGTGCCCTTGCGGCAGGCGCAAGCAGTGTGCTCATCGGCGAGAGCACGGTCGTGACCCCATCGGCGCGCGACTTCCTGGCCCAGCACAATATCGCCCTGGTGGCGAATGGGCAAGGCAAGGCGCCGGCCGCTCAGAAGGAATCTTCCGCGGCAACAGGTTCCAGTGCCTACGGCGGCGCGAGCGCGGCGGCGCCGGGCCGGAGCGCGGCCAATCCACGGCTGTTTACCACGCCTGAAGCAGAAGCGGTCAAGAAGGAGATTTGCGCCGTGGGGCGCAAGCTCTGGATGCGCCAGTTTGTCGACGGCAACGGGGGCAACATCTCCTATCGGATCGGCCCCAACGAGGTCATCTGCACGCCGACTTTGGTGAGCAAATTCGACCTGACGCCCGAGGACCTTTCCCTGGTCGATCTCGAGGGAAATCAGATAGCCGGAACCAAGCCGCGCACCAGCGAAATCTTCCTGCACCTCGAAATCTACAAAGCAGTGCCGGAGGCCAAGTCCTGTGTCCACTGCCATCCCCCGCATGCAACCGCCTACGCCATCACCGGGCGAGTACCCCCGAACCTGGTCATCCCCGAGTTTGAAGTGTTCATTGGCAAGGTGGCAATCTCGCCCTACGAAACGCCGGGCACGGCTGCGTTTGCCCAGACCGTATTGCCATTCGTCAAGCAACACAACACGGTGCTTCTCGCCAATCACGGAATCATTTGCTGGGCAGACACGGTGACCCACGCCGAGTGGTATGCCGAAGTGCTTGAGACCTACTGCTGGACCTTGATGCTGGCTGCGCAACTGGGCGTTCCGATTTCCTATATCTCGGAACAGAAGGGCGCCGACCTGCTGGCCATCAAGAAGAAGCTCGGTCTGCCCGACATCCGGTTCGACGCTTCAAGGATGAAAGAGTGCCAACTGTCCGATGTTGAGGCGCAGGGTTCCATCGCTCTCAACCCAAGCCCATGCGACGGCAACACCGGCCGGCCCGCGGAAGCGGACTTGGAGATGCTGGTGAAGTCGGTCACGGATGCGGTGATGGGAGCGATCGGCGCCAGGTGAGCACCTTGCGGCCCTACGCCAGCAAGTAGCTCACGCCCTGTTCGTCCAACAACTGACGATGTTCCGGGGCAAGGTCGCGGTCGGAGACGATTTGATCGAGTTCGGCGAGATCTGCAACGTGGATCATCGCATTTCTGCCGAATTTCGTGTGATCCGCAACGATGACCACGCGGTGCGCACACTTGATCATGGCGCGGATCGACTCGACCACAAGAGCGCTGCTGTCGCTGAGACCGGCTTCAGTGATCCCGCGGATTCCCATGATGGCCACGTCGGCCGAGATGCTGTGGAGCATTCGTTCGCAAATCGGGCCAAACTGGATGCCAAGGCGAGGATAGAGGTATCCACCGGTCAAAGTGACCTCGGTTTGCCGGCATTCCCAGAACACCTGGGCCACCGGGATCGAGTTGGTGATGATCTGAATCGGGCGATTGAACAGGCACCGGGCAACCTCGGCCACAGTCGATCCGCCCCCCAGAATAATGGTTTGCCCATCCTGGACCAGGCCTGCCGCAGCCTGTCCGATGCGAATCTTTTCTTCATGGCAACTTACGGATAGCTGGCGGAAGTCGAGCGATTCCTCGCGGGTGTTAGTGGACATAGCTCCGCCGCGGACGCGCCTGATAACCCGACTGCGCTCGAGTTCCATCAAATCCCGTCGAACCGTTGCCCTGGAAGCATCAAGCCGGACGCACAGATCCTCCAGATTGACGAAGTCCTGCCGAGACAAGACTTCCTGGATTAAACGGTGGCGCTCAACCTGGTTCATATCGCAAAGAGTACCATCAAAACCTCATTCGCCTGCCCGTAAAGCTGCCTCGAATCAACCGTCGTCGCGCACCAGGATCACGTGCAGGAAGCGCGGTCCGTGGACGCCCTTGATGCGCGTCATTTCAATGTCTGCCGTGGCGCTGGGCCCGGAGATGTACGTGGCCAGAGCGGGAGGCTGCTGGCAGCGGTCGAAGTACTCGGGGAGGGTCTCGACGACCTGGCTGGCGAGCAGGATGCAGAGGTGCCAGTCAGGCAGCAGGGTGAGGACTCGCCGGCCTTCGGTTGCGAAGTGGTGGAGCGCGATGGTGCCCGAGTCGGCGACGCCGCAAGAGGCCGCGGTGACCACGCCTTCGGCCTGTTCGATTTCGCCGGTGGTCAGACCGTGGTCGATCTTCCAGTCGTAGCCGGCAGCCAGCCAGGCGGCGGGCAGACCGGGGGGCGCAACAAAGGTGCGCTTGCCGCTGGCAGCGAGTTGTGCGGCGATGGCGCCGGGGAGCTCTTCCGGCGAGCACTCGACCACCTCGGCGTCGTATTCGCGGAGCCGCTCAACCATCAGTTCGAGAACCGCTTCAGCGGCCAGGGTGCCGGTGTGGGTGTAGTCGTGCGGCAGGGCCGCGTACGTGGTCGCGGCGTCCGCAAGGCCCCTGGTGGGCGATTGGCTTGCGGCGCGAATGCGGCCCAGGATGCGTTGCCTGGATGGAGCTGGTGCGCTCATTTTGCCTCCTTGGCGCGGGCTGTCCACCACTCGTGGAAGGTCTGGTCGGGCAGGCCGCGTAGATCGCGGGTCTGGGTCCACTTTCCGCCTATGCTCGGCAGGGAGTGAATCCATCCGTCCTTGCGGGTGAAAAGGCGCAAGCCGATGCGGCCCAGCCGCTGCGCAAGATGGAAGCACCAGGCCCTGGCGAAGAGCAGGTTGGCGATGCGCAGGCCGAGGTACATGGGGTCGAGGAAGCGGACGGCCTGGCCGCGCTCCTGGTTGACCACCTGGGAGCGGAGCTCGAGCAGCACCTCGGGGATGTTGATCTTGACCGGGCAAACCTCGTAGCAGGCGCCGCACAGCGAAGAGGCGAAAGGCAGCGATTGCGCGTGATGCATCTGCATCAGCTGCGGCGTGAGGATGGCGCCGATGGGGCCGGGGTAGACCGATCCGTAGGCGTGGCCGCCGGTTTGCCGGTAGACCGGGCAGGCGTTCATGCAGGCGGCGCAGCGGATGCACTTGAGGGTCTGAATCTGTTTGGGTTTGGCGAGAATCGACGAGCGCCCGTTATCCAGCAGAACCACATGGAAGTTCTGAGGGCCGTCGCCCGGAGTGACGCCGGTCCAAAGCGATGTGTAGGGATTCATGCGCTCGCCGGTGGCCGAGCGGGCCAGCACCTGGAGCATGACTTCCAGGTCCTGGAAGCGGGGCAGCACCTTCTCGATGCCGGCCAGGGTGATCATGGTGCGAGGCAGCGTGAGGCACATGCGGCCGTTGCCTTCCGACTCGACCACCGCAACGCCGCCAGTTTCAGCGATAAGGAAGTTGGCGCCGCTGATGGCCGTGGGTATGGTGAGAAATTTCTTGCGCAGGTAAGTGCGCGCCGCGTTGGTCAGCTCCTTCGGATCGTCGGAAAGATCCTTCAGGCCCATCCGCCGGGCGAAGATCTCGCGCACCTGGCTGCGGTTCACGTGCAAGGCCGGGACGACGATGTGGGAGGGCTCTTCCTCGCCCAGTTGCAGAATGATTTCGGCCAGATCGGTCTCGAAGACGCTGACGCCCTGGGCCTCAAGAAAGGGATTCAACTGAATCTCGGCCGAGGTCATGGTCTTGATCTTGATGACTTCGCCGGCGTTCTCCTGGCGCAGCAGGTCGAGGATGATCTGGCGCGCCTCCTGGGCGTCGGTGGCCCAGTGGACGTGGCCCCCGGCGGCGGTGCAGCGGGTTTCGAACTCCTCAAGGTAGGTGCCCAGGTTTTCCAGCGCGTGGGCGCGGATGGCCGAGGCCGCCGAGCGGAGTTGTTGCCAGTCGGTCTTTTCGGCCACCAGTTTGCCCCGCTTGGCCTGGATGACGTCGATGGCGTGGGCCACGTTCTTGCGCAGTTGGGGGTTGCGCAGAACGGTGAGCGCGGCCTGCGGGAAGGGCGGCGCGAGCGTGGGGTCGAGTATTGCGTGGCTCATGCGAATGCCTCCGCCGGTGAGTCTTCCGTGCTGGCCAGAATCTGGGCCAGGTGGATGGTCTTCATGCCCGCGTACTGGCGGTGCATGGCCCCGCCCAGGTGCATCAGGCAACTGTTGTCCAGGGCGGTGCAATACTCGGCGCCGGTCGAGACCACGTCCTGAAGCTTGACGGCCAGCATGGCCGATGAGACCTCGGCGTTTTTGACCGAGAAGGTGCCCCCGAAGCCGCAGCAGCGGTCCACGTTGGGCAGCGGCGCCAGATCGAGGCCGCGCACTTTGGCCAGCAGCTTGTAGGGGCGGTCGCCCAGGTGCAGCGCGCGCACCCCGTGGCAACTGGCGTGGTAGACGACGCGGTGCGGGAAGTAGGCGCCCACGTCTTCCACGCCCAGCCGGTCGATGAGAAACTCGCTCAACTCGAAGATCCTGGGCAGCAGGGCTGCGAACTCCTTGCGCAGTTCCTCGTTTCCCAGCTCTTCAAAGAGGCCCGGATACTGATCGCGCATCATGGCCACGCAGGAGGAGGAGGGGATGACGATCGTCTCGGTGTCCCGGTAGAGCTGGACGAGGCGTTTGGCCTGGGAGAAGGCTTCCCCGCGGAAGCCGGTGTTGGCGTGCATCTGGCCGCAACAGGTCTGTTTGGGGTGGAAGTCGAGTTCCACCCCGAGCCTTTCGAGAAGACCGACCACGGCTCGGCCCGTCTCCGGGTAGAGGGTGTCGTTATAGCAGGTGATAAACAGCGAAGCGCGCATGATGAGAAACTTCCCTCATTCTTCGTTCCAGCAATCGCTGGCGGTTCCCGGTTTTCCGGCATGTATGTGCCGGTACGTCAGCGGAGGCGGATATGCTGCCCTCAAGGCATGGAGGGCGACATGGACGCAGCCGGTGCGAATTGCAACTCGATCGGCCAGCAAACCCAGAAACACTCAGATTTCAACCCCGCAGAGATGGACTTGAAGCCCCATTTCGTGAAACATCGTTGCCTTGGCGGCCAAAGCACGATCAGCCTCTTCGGCTGAAGGCGCATAGGCCACATTGATGTGATTCGAAGGATGACGGGCCATGAATTGATTCTGGTCGACGCCATGCAACAGAACATGCATGATAGGCCACTGGGGCGTAACTTCCTTCCAGCGCCGCTGGGTCTCTTGCTCGGGCAACGAGATCGCCGTGGCGCGGCCTAAATCAACGTTCAGGCGCCCATGCTCGACGTACACACGGCTCCATACCACTTCACCCGGCTTGCAGACGCCCGTCAGCGTCCCGCCGCCCAGGCGGAAATACATCGACGGCTGCCTGACGCTCACCGCTCCCCGATACCCTCCAACCAGATGCGAGGCAGGCACGGCTCCGGAGATCTGGAACAGCCACACAAACTCGTCGAAGCCATCGGCGGTGTATTGCTCGCCCCAACGCACGTCATGCAGGGTGGTCGCCGGATCCAGCCCCATCGCGGTCCAAACTCGATTGGTCACGATCGCATCCACGCCCACGCACTCATCCACCTCATTGAAGTGCGGCAGCGCCTTGCCCGCATAGAGTTCGCGGCCGTCGCGGCTGTAGGCCGGAGGCCGCTCGACATTGTTCAGCAGTCCTTCAACCAGGTCGGAGGCAGGCACAAGGTCCTTCAGCCCTTGCTGGTACTGAATCCCTATCGCGTCGCAGCCGAACTCATCGGCAATGCGCAACGCGGCAATGTACATGCGGCATTGATCGAGAATCTGCGCGTCGGTAAGATCCGCGGCTTCATCCGTCCCGGTGTCGAAGCGCATTCCGCTCGCGTCCAGCCAGTCGCGGATTTTTTGCGCTTCTCCCGCGGTGACTTCACGCATGGCCGCATAGAGCGCGGATTGACTGAGCCGCTCCTTGTAGATGCCGGCAGGATTCATGAGCGAGTCTTCAACGATGGCGTTCGCCATGCCCATGCAACCTTCATCGAAGACGCCCAGGATTGCCTTCCGGCTCTGCAACTGTCTTGCCAGTGCGCTCCCCAGGGTCCGCTCGCTTTCGCCCACGCTTCCCGGAACAAACTCATGCACGTGCGAAGTATCGTGGACGACAACCTTGTCCTTGATCCACTGCCGCAGGCCGTTCTTGAAGAGAGGGTCCTTGAAGTCTTTGCTCCACAGTGAGCTGAATGGAACCCCGGCCTTGCGAAGGCATCCGTTGAGATTCAACATTCCAACCAGGCCGGGCCATTGGCCAGACCAATTGGCAACGGTAAGAATGGGACCGCGATGCGAGAGAAGCCCCGCCAACAGGTGGCCGCTGTATTGCCACACTGCTTCGGCAACCACAAGGGGAGCGTCGGGATCGATATGCTGGAAAACATCCATGCCCATGCGCTGGCCGGAGATGAAGCCGTGCTTGAGGGTGGGGTTGTAGGGGTGGGCCCTGCGCAGTTTGATCCCTTCTTCAAGGAAGGCATCCGACAACATCTGTTCCAGGGCCGCCTGCGCCGCCCAGCAAACCTCATTGGCCGATTGGCGCAGATCGCCGCTGGCAACCAGAACCGCCTCATCGCGGCCGACGGGCGCTGGATTCATCACTTCAGGGATTGCATATGCCGACATCTTATCTTCCTCACTCTTCCCGGCCTGTCGAGTCGATGCGACCTCAGGCCTGGCTGGTTACCCGCTCCGGCATCCGGCCATGAGCGACGACTGACTTGAAACGCTCAAACGCTTCCTGCCATGCCCCGCCGCGCGCGGGAGAATACGATTGATAGTGAACTGACTGCTTGAGGGCCGCCTGCCCTTCAGAAAAACTCTTCAAGTGGCCCGTTGCAACTGCCTGAACCATCGCATTGCCCAGGGCAGCAGCCTCGACCGGGCCGGCTATCACCTCGCGCCCACATGCGTCCGCCGTCATCTGGCAAAGGAATTGATTCAAAGCTCCGCCGCCCACAACGCGAATCTTCCTGAGACTGCGGTTGGCAATACGCTCCAGGTCTTCGCACACTTCGCAATAGGCAAAGCTTAAACTTTCAAAGATGCAGCGAGCGATCTCGCCGGCAGTTTCCGGAACAGGCTGTTGGCTCCGCGCGCAATAGAGCCTGACCGCGGCGCACATGTCTGTTGGGGATTGAAGCTCGCCGGCCGATGGGTCGATAAAGGACCGGAAGCGGGTAGACATCGACGCCGCTTCTTCCAACTCGGCCCAGGAGTGATGCTTTCCAGCCGCCTCCCATGCCCGGACACACTCCTGCAAAATCCAGAGTCCGGTCATGTTTTTCATCAGCAGAACTCCGCCATCCGCCGACCCCTCATTCGTAAAGCCGCCGCGAAAAGCCTCATCGGAGAGATTGGGTTCGTCCACCGCTATGCCCATCAGGCTCCACGTCCCGCTGCTCAGAAAGGCGCTGGCCTCATCCAGTTCGGGGATTGCCGCCACCGCGCTGGCGGTGTCGTGCGAGGCCACCGCGATGCACGGAAAGCCGCTCGCGAAGCCGGACTCGGCCTGCACGCCCGGCTGGAGCGCACCCAGCGCCGTGCCGGGCATGACGACCGGCGGGAAGATGCGCCGCGGCAGTTGCAGTTTTGCCAAGGTATCCTGCGACCAACAGCGCCCGCGCAGATCGTAGAGTTGCGTGGTTGTCGCCTCGGTGTACTCCGCCCTCTTTTCGCCACTGAGCAGAAACTGAAACAGGTCCGGGATCATCAGCAGAGTCTGCGCCTCAAGAAGATTGCGGTCCCCATGCGCGATCATGCTGGCCAGTTGAAAACTGGTGTTGATCTCCATGGTCTGCGCGCCGGTAGCCCGGAAGAGACTGTGACCATCGATCACGGAGTCCAAGGCGTCCGGCATCCCCTTGGTCCGGGCGTCCCGGTAGTGATGGGGGTTGCCCAGCAGGCGATCGCGAGCGTCCAGCAGGCAGTAGTCGACGCCCCATGCATCGATGCCGATTCCAGCCGGAACTTCGCTGTGGAGAGACCTGTATTTGAACAGGCCGTTCTGAATCTCGGTCCAGATCCGCAGCACGTCCCAATGCAGATCGGAACCGAAGCGGACAGCGGCGTTCGGAAACCGGTGAATCTCCCTCAGGCTGAAGTCGTTGCCATTCCAGCGGCAATCCATCACCCGGCCGCTTGACGCGCCCAGGTCCACAGCCAGAAAGCTGACCCCTGCGTTCATGCACGCTCTTCCAGAACGTTCCGTATCCGGGCGGTCACAGCCTGACCAAACCGATCCGCGTCGATCGCATTCGAAGCTTGCGACGTGGATTTGGAGGCTGGAGCCATGACAAGACGATAGTTGAATCAACCTGATTTGACAAGAGGAATGATGATGCAAAATGCATGTATTTGAACACCGGCGCAGATTCGAGTCGTGGCTGTTTTGCGTTTGCCTGCGGCTGAGCGTCGTGGCAGTATTCTGCGGGACGGGACGCGACCGGCCTCACGGTCGAGGGGAGCCGGGTGGTCAACTGGAGGTACCTGTCGCAACTGAGCCTGCGACAGGCAGGCGGTCGCTGCGCCGGATAACCGTGGGGGAGCCGGTCCGTCCAAGGTTCACACGGGAAGTCCCCGCCCTGTCGACCCGTTTTGCGCGCGCTGCGCGGCAAAAGGAAGGGCATTGTCAACCCGTTGCGCAGGGCCTCGTCTAATCGTTTGGGACTTCCCATAGAATGGTGACCGTACGTGGAGGGGTCCCTGACCAGGTCATGCGAAAACAAACTGTAGCGTTTCATCTCCTTTTCCCCAGTCTCATTCTGCTGGCCGGTTTCGGACTGGCCCAGCAGAGTGTAGCCGCGCAACAGACCACCACACTTCACGTACAGGTGCGCGAGGTCGTGCTGCCCGTCACGGTGCGCGACAAGAAGGGCTCTCTGGTAACCAGCCTCCAGAAGAGCGACTTCACGCTTACCGAGGATGGCCGGCCGCAGACCATCAAGAGCTTTGGCAGGGAGACCAACCTGCCCTTCCGGCTGGGGCTGCTGGTGGATACCAGCCACAGCCTCTCCGGGGCTATCGAGAACGAGCGCAAGGCGGCGGGCAAGTTTGTGGACCAGATGCTGCCGGCCGAGCCCAAGGCGGGGCCGGAGTCGGGGAAAGACGAGGCGTTCCTTCTCCATTTTGACCGTGAGGTTGAGCTCCTGGAGGATTTCACCGCTTCCCGCGAAAAACTGCATCACGAACTGGAAGACATGGGACCTTCGCGGGGAAAGCGGGACGACGCGCAGGGTCCGGAGACCAGCGACGACAATCGGGAGCGTCCGCGCGGGGGCCGCGGCGGAACGCAGCTCTACGACGCGATTTTCCTAGCTTCCGATGACCTGATGAAGCCGAAAGACGGGCGCAAGGCGCTGGTGGTCTTCTCCGACGGCGTGGACCGGGGCAGCAAAGACACGTTGAACGACGCTGTGGACGCGGCCGATCATGCCAATGTCGCGGTTTACACCATCTACTTCAAGGGTGAGCAGGAGCGCGGCGAGGGCGGCGGTTTTCCGGGTAGTGGCGGCCGGCGCGGCGGAATGGGTGGCGGGGGCTATCCCGGTGGTGGCGGCGGCGGCTATCCCGGCGGCGGAGGAGGGCGGCGCGGCGGAGGCGGCGGCCAGCGCGAGCCGGAGGTGGACGGCAAGAAGATCATGGAGAAGATTGCCACCCGCACCGGAGGCCGCTACTTCGAGGCCAAGAAGAAGGACGAACTGGAGCAGATCTACGGCCAGATCGCCGAGGAGCTGCGCGGGCAGTATCTCCTGACTTACACCCCGGATGTGGTGGACAAGGAAGGCGGCTTCCACAAGATCGCCCTCAAAGCCAGCAAGGACGACCTGACTGTGGTGACGCGGGAAGGGTATTACGCGCCGGGCGGGGAGACGAAGTAGGGCCGTTCTGCCGTTCCTTACAGGACGGCGGGGTGGGGCTTTCGCCTTCACAGCTTCACAGTTTGCGTGTTCCT
>OCZT010002790.1_pt1 | contig 17996 bp, 17 predicted proteins | sample 1539031 | NCBI WGS metagenome assembly OCZT01 (sample SAMEA3539308, study PRJEB22396) | soil metagenome | biome: tundra; feature: field; material: soil | place: USA | collected 2010-05 | depth 0.15 m | reverse complement strand
GAATCCGACGAGGCCGAAGAACAGCGTGAAGACCGCAATGAGCGTAATCCACGTACTTTTGGACGAACCGATGGAGCCGAACGCCTCTTGAGGTTTTGACGTTGCGTCGACGATCGCCCAGATTGAAGTACCCAGGAACACCACCACGAGGGAGACCAGAGTAATGAACGCTTGGATCACCCAACTTTCGTAGAGATCAGTAGGGATTGATTTTCTGGCGAGATACGTCATCGTAGGGCGCTTCTGGCATGAACGTGGATCGCGGTCTATCGGCGACGAAGATTCTTCCAAAACATTTGCGTAGCGGTGCCACCCTATGATGTGAATACGCCCCACGAGATATTCCCGCGACGGACGTGGAGTAGAGGCGGTGCCGGATTCATTCGATAACTAACTCGAATGTGAGTGGTCCGTTTAGCCAACGGCCGCTCCTGGTCTTTTGGGAAATGACGAAGGCCTGTCATCTGGCCTGTTTTCACTGCCGCGCCAACGCCCAACGGGTCGGGGGTTCTGACGAGCTTTCAACCAATGAAGGCTTCGCCTTGATCGACACCCTGGCGGCCATCGGCAGACCGCGGCCGATTCTCATTCTCACCGGCGGTGACTGCCTCATGCGCGAGGATATTGTGCAGCTCGCGGCGTACGCCGAATCGGTGAGGGTGCCGGTGGCGATTGCCCCTTCGGTGACACCTCAGTTGAAGTCTTCGACCCTTCAGTCACTGCGCGCTTGCGGGGTAAAGAGTGCGTCACTCAGTTTGGACGGAGCAACGGCGTCGACCCACGACGCCGTTCGCGGTATCGACGGCCACTTCGCATCGACGATACGAGCCATCCGTGAGATCAAACAACACGGTTACACCATCCAGGTCAACACGACGGTTATGCCAGCAAACGTCCGCGAACTAGCGGACGTCGCTGCCCTGATGCACGATCACCAAGTCGACGTATGGGAGGTCTTCTTTCTGATCACCACCGGTCGGGGCACCGAGATCAAAGCCACCACGGCGAGAGAGAACGAGGACGTGTGCAATTTTCTCGTCGACGCTTCGCGCTACGGTTTCACGGTGCGTACGGTCGAAGCGCCGTTTTTCCGCCGGGTCGCGATCGAACGTCGGGAAGATAACGGGTCGTCCCGGCGCGACGTAGAGACCGATTCGTTGTACGCCTCATTACGTGATCGGCTTGTCGAACTTTTGGGTTCGAGCACCGCACCGATTCGTGCGCCGAGTGCCGCAACCCGCGACGGCAAAGGGATTGTGTTCGTGGCGGCCAATGGTGACGTCTATCCGTCGGGCTTTCTGCCGATTACTCTCGGCAACGTCCGAGCTTCGAGCCTCATGGAGATCTACCGAAACAACGAACTCTTGCGGTCTATACGCGCGGCCGAGTTCGTCGGACCGTGTGGCCACTGTGAGTACGCCAACCTCTGCGGTGGTTCGCGTTCACGAGCGTTTTCGACCTACGGAAATCCTCTCGCGTCAGACCCCGGATGCGTCCGGGTGAGCGAAGGAACGCTACTGGTCCACTAGTCGTCGTCCGGACCAGGTCCCGGTCGTCCAGTCACGTCGTTGCGTCGCGCTCAGGCGTTGCGGTCTACCTGGCGACCCGTCATCTCTTGGGCGCGAATCCGAAACGCCACCGGTGCTCGACCCTCACTTGAATCCCGCGCCTCGCGCTGAGCACCAGAAGCTGGAGAAAGGCGTTCAGTGAGTATCCGTAACGCGCGAGCGGCGTCTTCGTCACGCAACTCTTCGTAGACCCCCTGCACGATCACGCTTCGCCAACCTCCGTCGGCGAAGTACTCGTCGATCTCGAAGCAGACGCGCGAGTTATGGCGCATCATGGTGACCTTCTGACCCTCCGTCGTATAAACGTAGAAGCTGTCGTTGTCCCACGCGAAGACCACGGGGACCACGTAAGTCACGCCATCGGCGTGGCAGCCCACTCTTCCGATCCGCTGTACGAGGACGAAATCCTTGATCTCGAGCGTGGACATTTCCTGGATCACCTCGTGAGGCTACCTTCGATCGGCGTACGCTCATCATTCGCGCTCGACCAGTACTGGCACATTTTGCTCTCAGCGCCAAACACTGGACCCAAACTGGCCTCGCGAATTCGCGTAGTAAGCGACGGACGAAAATTTCACCCCCCCGCGAATATGTTGCGGGCACCGTTGCTTAAAATGGTCGTTCCCGGCTGAAGTTTGGCAACGACTCTCCATAGACCCGCGGCTGATTTGGATACTTGGTGTCCCTCATCGGACAATCCTCGAACCATTAAACGGGTTGGGAATTACGTCCACTCTTTGCTGCCATCACTGGAAGCTCCGCCGGTGAAGATGGCCGGGGCCGAAATGAACCGAACTTTGAGCAGACCCGATTGACGCGAACCTAGACTTGTGTATCGCCAAACGCAACGTGCGTCTAGACGGCGAAGGACGGTCAACAGTGTGATTGACGACAGCACCCAGAGCATGCCGGGCACGCCGTGGCTCATTCAAGGCGGGATGGGTATTGCCATATCCGGCTGGCCACTGGCGCGCGCTGTTGCCCGTGCGGGACAGCTAGGTGTGGTCTCGGGCACGGCCATTGACAGCGTGTTCGTACGCCGACTGCAAGATCACGGAGTGGATGAGTCATTGCGGGCCGTTCTCAGTGGCTTTCCCATTCCTTCAGTCGTCGATGAAGTAGTGGAGCAATTTGCCACTACCCGACGATCGAAGTCGACACCCTACCGCAATGTCGTCATGTTGACCCACCGAAGTGCGCAGCGGTCCCAAGATTTGCTCGTACTCGCTGCTTACGTCGAAGTGGCGCTGGCAAAACACGACCACGATGGTGTGGTGGGAATTAACTTGCTCACCAAGGTGCAGATCCCAACGGTGCCTACCCTATTTGGCGCCATCCTGGCCGGCGTCGATTACGTCGTCATGGGGGCTGGCGTGCCCACCCATATTCCTGGCATTTTGGAGCGATTGGCACTAGGGCAAGAGGTCGACGTTCCGCTGAACATCGTCGGAGGCATTACCCCCGAGCAGGTACCCTCACTTCACTTCAATCCCGCGCGCTACCTTGGGTCTGGCGCCCTGCGACGTCCAAAGTTTCTCGGCATCGTTTCCTCGCACGTGTTGGCGACCGCCCTCGCTAAGCGCAGCAATGGTCCGGTCGATGGTTTCGTTGTGGAGCGCCCGAGCGCGGGCGGGCACAACGCGCCGCCTCGCGGTCAGTTCACGTTGGATGATGATGGTAACCCCGAGTACGGCGAGCGCGATCGCGTCGACTTTGAAGTGTTGCGCGCTCTGGGAGTTCCGTTTTGGATTGGCGGTGGCATTACAACTCCCCAACGTGTCCAAGAGGCCTTCGAACTCGGCGCAGCGGGAGTCCAGGTGGGAACGCTTTTTGCGTGCTGCCGGGAGTCGGGCATGGACCCCGTCTTGCGAGAAGAAATCTTGGCCGGCGTACGAAGCAGCTCAGTAGACGTCGCGACGTCGATGCGGGCCTCCTCCACGGGATACCCGTTCAAGGTGGCGTCAGTTGCGGGAACGATATCGGAATCAGCAATCTACGAAGGGAGAGAACGCAAGTGCGACTTGGGTTACCTTCGAGAGGCGTACGTCAACTCCCAAGGACATATCGGCTACCGCTGTGCGGGCGAACCCGTCGCCGCGTACGTACGAAAGGGGGGGCTACTCGAAGACACTGTTGGACGCACCTGCCTGTGCAACGGACTGATGTCGACGTGTGGCTTGAGCCAAGTGCGCACCGACGGTAGCCCGGAAGAACCCATTATTACCATCGGTGACTGCATCAACGAGATCCGCCCCCTCTTGGCTGGGCGGAGCAGTTACGGCGCTGCCGACGTTATTGCACACCTGCGAGCGGGGATCACCGTCGATAACCGTGGCGCAACTGCCGGAGAATAAAATCTGCCATGAGAACGGTTCGGCCTTTCGCGGGCGCACAGCGACCGCGCCGAGCGCGTTCGTGGCTCGCGACGCACCCCCGCAGTCTCTAGTTAGACCGCGCTGAGCGTACTCGGGTAGCGACCAAGGAACTCGCACTCGAGGGCACTGACGCAACAGTCAGTAGTGGCCTAATTTCCCTCTCCCGACTTCTCGGCGTGTCACAGCTTGACCGTACATTTCGAGCCGGACAAAGTGACAATGGTCCCTTACATTTGTTTTCCACTGAGCCTTACCATTGACGAATGACCAATGGGGGGAGTCCGTCGCTGCTCGATGAGACCCTCGCCGCTCGCTACCAGAGAACCAACGGACGGGCCCTGATGTCGGGTGTCCAGGCCATCGTCCGTCTGGCAATGGACCAGCGTCGAAGGGACGTAGCAGCGGGACTCAACACTGGTGGCTTCGTCACCGGCTATCCCGGTTCACCGTTGGCGGGCCTCGACCTGGAACTCACGCGCCGGAGCGAACTCCTTGAGGACCTTGGCATCGTGCATCGCCCTGGACTCAACGAGGAGTTGTCGGCCACTGCCGTAGCGGGGAGTCAACTGGCCATGCGCCAACCCGACCACACGAAAGACGGGGTCTTCGCCCTCTGGTACGGCAAGGCCCCCGGACTGGACCGCGCGTCTGACGCACTTCGACATGGGAACCTGATGGGGACCGGTCCTCGAAGTGGCGTGTTGGTCTGCGTGGGTGACGACCCCCAGGCCAAGTCCTCGAGCGTGCCCTCAACCTCCGAACCGACCCTCTACGCGCTGGCCATGCCCATACTTGCTCCGGCTGATCCTCAAGAGATCCTTGACCTCGGTCTGCACGGCTTCGCCCTCTCGCGTGCTTCAGGACTGTGGGTCGGTCTACGAATTCCGGCCACGGTCGCGGACTCCACCCAGACCGTCGTGCTCGACCCCCAACGGGTACGTCCGATTTCGCCCGACATGGAGTTCAACGGCGTGCCCTTTACCCACGAGGTAAGCGCCCAACTTCTTGGTACGAAGCTCATCGAACTGGAGAGCTCACTCTACGGACCGCGCTTGGAGATCGCTCGTCGCTACTCGGCCGTGAACCGCCTTAATCGCGTCACGGCCCGTGCCGACGACGACAAGCTCGGCATCGTCGCGGCTGGTCCGGCGTACTTAGAGGTGCTGCACGCGCTGCGGCGCGTTGGTGTTGACGAAGCCGACTACGCAAGAGTCGGTGTTCGCCTACTCAAGGTATCCATGCCCTACCCACTCGACGAGCGTCTCGTGCGCGAATTCGCCGGCGGACTCGACGAAATCCTGGTGGTCGAGGACAAGCGGCCCTTCCTCGAGACCCTTCTCAAAAGCGCCCTCTACGGCGCGACGAACGCGCCACGAATCGTTGGCAAGCACGATGAGGATGGTCGAGTACTCATTCCCGTCACGGGCCAGGTCGACGCCGACACACTCGCCCACGTGCTCGCCGATCGCATCCTGCTCCATCGTGAGGTGACCACGGTGAGGAACTGGCGATCGCGCACCCGCCCCGTCGTGCCTTCACCGCTCTCGCTGGTTCGCGGTGCCTATTTCTGCTCGGGCTGTCCTCACAACACCTCGGTCAAAGTGCCCGCTGGGGCTTACGTGGGTTCTGGGAGCGGCTGTCACGGCCTAGCCATCCAGATGGACCCGCGACAGGTTGGCACTGTCGTCGGTCGGTTTCAAATGGGTGGCGAAGGCGCGATGTGGAACGGCATGGCGCCCTTTGTCGCGTCGAAGCACTTCTTTCAAAACCTCGGCGACGGCACTCTGGCCCACTCCGGGTCGTTGGCGATCCGCGCCGCAGTTGCTTCAGAAGTAAATATCACTTACAAACTCCTCGTCAACTCTACGGTCGCCATGACCGGCGGCCAGCCGATCGCCGGTGGGCGCAGCGTCGCCGACCTGACGAGGATGCTGATGGCCGAAGGAGTGAAGAAGATTATCGTCACCACCAACGAACCGTTCCTCGCGCGCACCAAAGGACTCGCGGCCGGTGCGGAGGTCTGGCGTCGAGATCGGATCGTCGAAGCCCAAGTGCTCCTCTCGACCATCCCCGGTGTTACGGTCCTGCTCCACGACCAGGAGTGCGCCGCCGAGTTGCGGCGCAAGCGCAAGCGCGGTCTTGTCGCGGAGCCACGAGAACACGTCCACATAAACACGCTGGTGTGCGAGGGCTGCGGTGACTGCGGGGCGAAGTCGAACTGCCTCTCGGTACGCCCCCTCGAAACGCCCTTTGGTCGTAAAACGCAGATTCACCAGGAGTCGTGCAACTTCGACTACTCCTGTCTCGAGGGGGACTGTCCCGCGTTAGTGAGCGTTCGACCCGCGAGGAAACACTCAACACGCCGTTCGTACGCCAATCTCGACTTCGATCGACTCGGGCCTCCGACGCTTCACGTCACGAGCAAGAACTTCACGATGCGTCTGACCGGCATCGGCGGTACCGGCGTATTGACCGCCGCCCAGATCGTCGCGATGGCGGCCCATCTCCAAGGACTGTGCGTTCGCGAACTCGACCAGACCGGCATCGCACAAAAGGGCGGGGCCGTCGTATCCGACCTGCGCATCAGCGACACAACCTCGGACACGTCTCCTCGACTGGGTGAAGAGGAGTGCGACCTCTACCTGGGATGTGACCTTCTCGTCGCGGCGGCGGCGCAGAATCTCGCCACCGCTGCGCCCGGACGCACGATCGCGGTGATGTCGATGTCGCAGGTTCCCACGGGCCGCCAAGTCGCCGATCCCACGATTCCTTCTCCATCCCTCGCGACGCTCATTGAGCGCATTGAGAGTCGCAGCCGTCCAGCGAACAATGTATGGCTCGACGCCCAGCGACTTTCGCGCGAGCTACTCGACTCGGACACCTACTCGAACATCCTCTTACTTGGTGCCGCCTTCCAGTGCGGCGCCCTGCCGCTTGAGGGGACGTCGATTGAAGGGGCCATCGAACTGAACGGCGTCGACGTCGAGACCAATCAACGAGCCTTCCGGCTTGGGCGCCTCGCCGTGATCGACAGTCGCGACTTCAACTCTGACCCGACGGACGGATCGAACGACCTTGAGCCCAACCGAGCAACCTCGATGATCGTGCAATCGATCGGCGCGTCGAAGGGCAGCGTTCTCGAAGTCCTCGCACTCGCACGCGTAGCCGACCTGACTGGCTACCAAAACTCCGCTTACTCGCGTCGTTACGCCAGCGTGCTGAAGCGCGCGCACGAAGCTGAGTCGGGCCTCGGCCGGGCCGACGGACCATTTAGTCTGGCGGTGGCGGTAGAACTTCATCGATTGATGGCCTACAAGGACGAGTACGAGGTTGCTCGATTGCATCTCAGCCAAACCGCCCGAGCTGAGATTGAGCGCGAGTTCGGAACCAACGGGCGCGTCATCTTCCACCTGACTCCACCCGTTCTGCACGCCATTGGACTCAAGCGCAAGCTACGACTAGGTACCAGCGCGCGACTGAGCTTTCACTTTCTGCGAGCCGGGCGTCGGCTGCGCGGCACCAAACTCGATCCCTTCGGACACTCACGGTATCGTCGTCAGGAACGAACCGTGCGCGACGAGTACATCGACAGTATCGAACGACTCAGCAGCGCACTGACTCACGAGAACTACCGTCGAGCCGTCGAACTAGCAGACCTGCCGGCCATGATTCGCGGCTTCGGCGACGTGAAGGCTCGCGCGCTAGCGCAGTACCGAGAGCACCGAGAGAAATTGAGCGTTAGCTTTTGATTGCCCTCAATAGAGACTCGCCGCCTGGGCCGTCAGCGCCAGACAAGTTCGCACGTCTCCGGCGCGACGGAGCCATTCGCCGGATTCGTGTGCTCGCGTTGGCCATCATGGTTACGACCTACTTCCTTATTGTGCTCGGCAGCACCGTTCGTGTAACCAACTCGGGAATGGGTTGTTCGAGTTGGCCGCTGTGTAACGGTCAAGTCGGTCCAATCGATCAGTTCCATCCATTGATGGAAGAGTCCCACCGCTACCTGACGACCATCGTTACGATCTTCATCGCCTTACTCGCCGTGCTCGTGTGGCGAGCCGGGTCGAAGGCTCGCCACGTTCGAAAATTGGCTTTCGTTTCCGTAGGGGTGATCGTGGTCCAGATCGTGCTTGGAGCCATCACGGTGCTGACAAAAAATTCACCGGCGACCGTCGCGCTACACCTAATCGTAGGACTGTTGTTTCTTGCGATCGTTACGGTGACGGCGGTCGCGTCGTTCGTCGACCCCGAAGAGTCGTGGTCGCCGTTTCAACGAGGGGATCGGCTCGCCTGGGCGAGCGTCGTCGGTCTTTTCTTCGTGTTCGTATCCGGCTCACTGGTGGTCGACGGCGGGGCGCAGTCGGCGTGTAAATCGTGGCCCGCGTGTTTTGAAAGTCTGGCACCGGCGGGACTCGTCACACTCCAGTACCTGCATCGTTCACTCGTCTTCATCGGCGCCTGCCTGGTCGTCATCTACCTCGTGACGCTCTGGCGCAGGCGTAGCAGTTTCCAAGCACAGCACGTGCTGGCACTGTGCGGATTGGTGTTGCTGGCTGCCCAGATCATTGTGGGCGCCTTCGACGCCCTGGTGGGCGCTCCCACGGCACTCGCCGATGTGCACCTCGCGTTGGCTTCGGCACTGTGGGCCGTTGTCGTCGGGATCGTCGCCCTGTCAACAAGGGGCACGCGCACGCAGTCTCGACCCATTGGATCCGACGACGCGCCGAGCCGAACCTTGTGAACGTTGATCGAAGAGACACTTGAGTTCCGCAGCACCGAGCGAGCCCGGTTGCCAGCGCGCGCAGTCCGAGCGAGCCGGGCTAGCGGATGTGCTTTGTCCGTCCGAGTGCGAGGTCGATCACCTGATCGAACGGGAGTGCTCGCCCGATTGAGATGAGTCGTTGGGCCTGATCAGAGCCCAGTGCTTCGAGAATGCTCGCGCGGTTGTCGATCTCCCATTGGATCTCGGGTGGACTGTAGATGAACCGTCGGCAGTCTCTATTCGAAACTGAGTGTTAGTGCGACAACCCGGTTTCACGGTTGCGCTCGTGCCCCTCCGGGAACATTTCTTGGAGCAGGAATTGAACTCTAGGCAGAATCTGATGCGACGGATAATAAGACACCAAAAGATCAAGGCCTTGCTCGGCGGTTGTGAGTTCGCACAGCTTGTACAACTCGCGGATGTCGTCTTGATCCCGCTCGACTCGCGACGCCATGAGTTTCATCGCTAGTAGGTATTGGGGCGACGCCGCCGCGACGCTGAGGTGCGGGCCTTCGTAGACTCCTATCTGATTCTCGTCCTCGCCGGGCAAGAACGCTTTCGCACCGTCGTTGAGCCAGTCAGGCTCGAGATTCAATCGTTCAGCCACTCGGGAGGCTGCCGTCCGCACTTCGCTGGACGGCACGAAGACGGCGTCGACGTCGCCAGTCGTTCTTCGGGTGTCGTAGGCGATCGCCATCGCGGCTCCGCCGACGATGAACACCTCACCTCGAACGTTGAGGATCTTCAATTCCTCGTCGAGTTCCCTGAGGGCTTCGAGTAACTCTCGACGACCGAGAAGCGTCACTACGCGTATTCCAGTGCGCCCTGCGTTACGAAGACGCCCCGACGAGCGAGGGAAATTGGGCTGTGCACAAGTGCGTCGGCGTGCAGAGATGTTACGCCCGAGACAAACCACCATTCGCTCAGAAAGTAGGGTTCACCGTTCACCCACGACGGGGCAACTACGCCATGCGATGCGCAAGCGAACTCGACAATCCCAGCCAGGAGGGCGTCATAACGATCGCTACCTGTGGTTAGGGGCGGCTCGGCTGTAATACGAATGCGAGTCTCCCAATCAGATTTGTCATAGCGCTCTGCGAAACGAAAGGCCAGTCGAGTGGCCGCGTTGGAATCTCCTTTTGCGAGACAGGCCGCAATCTCCTCGGCTAACTCACGTACAGAGTTTTCTTTCCACGGCATGGTTCCATCGTAGGGCTCTTACCTAAGAATGGCGGCCGTCAATTCGGCGGCCAGATGTTTCGAGAGCGCCATCGGATCATCTTGAAAATCGATCGCGCACAATTCATCAAAGTTTTTCAGCACCCCCAACGGGATTCGAACCCGTGCCGCCACCTTGAAAGGGTGGAGTTGAAGCGAGATACCCTTTGGAGAGGGCTGATCAAGACACCATTACGACCAACCACCGGCTCAAGAAACGTGACATGGGCACTCTACGGGCACTAGTCGTCAGCCCCAGAAAATGTTCGTCTGATCTCGCTCGACCTCTTTAAGTATTTTGGCGATTGACCCCGGCGATATGAGGTCGAAGATGTGCCAACGGCCGTTGTTATCGGACCAATAGAGCGTCCATTTCTTACTTGCAGTGTCGAATTTCATCCTCGCGACACCTTGCCGTGACCATTCGGGTCCGAAGTCCTCACGCCACGGTGGCCGACATTCGACAATCGTTACCGTCCTTCCCCGTATGTCTACCTCCATCCTGATTTGATCTTGAAACTCTATTGGAGCTACCTGTGCGGCGTATTCGCGAATCCTCTGCAGGTCAAGGTCGGGAATGTCAGCCATACCGAGACATTAGGCAGCGAGGTGCGATCGTTCCAATTGGTTGCTTAGAAAATGAATTGCCAGATAAAACGAAACTAGGAAAACGTTCGTCGAATGAAACTGTCGAACATGGGAACCGTAAATGCCAATTCGCCGTGGCGCGGAGCGTAACAGAGTCCACGCTTAATTAAGTTGTCGCGTATCGTTGCGTTCTGAGCGGTGGATCGTCCCATTCCCGCAGACACTTCTCCTGATTTATATGGTCCGGGACCTCCAAGGGCCACCATCGCTCGCAAATAATCTCGCTCAGCATCGGTTGTTTTGTCTATCCGAGCTCGGAAGAATCCCTGGTCGAGATCGTCCTGAGCCAATGCGATCGCAGACTCAACGTCGGACAATTTGATCGTCGTTCCCTCAGCCGCGTTCCAAGCCTGTTTTCCGAATTGCTGGAGAAAGTACGGATAGCCCTCCGAAATGCTGATGACGAGGGACACGGCGTCGTCGTCCCAAGCGGCGCCTTCGGTTTCCACGGGTTCAACGAGCGCCAGCCGAGCGTCAGTTTCGTTCAGAGAGCCGATGTCCTCGAATGCAAAGAGTCGCTCTGCATAGGAGCGGGCTTCACCAGCTAGACCCGGCAGGGAGGGAAGACCGCCGCCGGCAACGAGTAACGGAAGATTCAGCTGTGAGATGCGATGGAGTCCCATAATGAGTGCTGCAAATTCCCGCTGGGACAGGTACTGCATTTCGTCAATCGTGAGCAGTACACCGGTGCTCGATGCGAGAGCGGTCTCACCAAGCTCGATGAAAAGGTCTGCGAGGTCGTTATCAAGCAAGCCGGAATCTGCCCTACCGGGCTGCTCGGCAAAATCAATCGTCAAGAACGAACCGTCTCCAGTCGGAACATGCACCTTCACGAAACCTCGCAGAACCCCGAGCGCTCGCTGCGCTCGATCCTTGACTCTCTCTTTCGCGCTTAGCTCGAGCAACGCACGTCGCGACATCGCGGCCACCGCAGTCGCCAGATGTACGTCTTCGCTCGCCTCGTTGTGCTCGTGAAACCATCCCCTTTTTGTAGCGATGATGCCGAATTCGTTCAGCAGTACTGTTTTGCCAACGCCGCGCAGGCCCTTTAGAAGCACACTTCTCTCACCACGGCCAATCGAGAGGCGCTCAATCGCAAGTGTTAAAGCATCGATTTGCGCGTCGCGTCCGACCAGCAGCGGCGGCCTGGAGCCTGCTCCGGGGTTGAATGGGTTTCGTACTCGGTCCATTGAAACTCAATCATATAGGGGTTTATTACGTTTATAGTAGAACTCGCTATAAATGAGTTATATCGCTATAACCCGGTGGTACGAAAGCAGGCAGTTAGTTCCAGTCCCATTCAGAAATAGCCGGGTGATGAGGAAGAATACTGGCACTCCCAACGGTCTCGCTTTCACAAGATACTGAACGCATCTGTCGCGACGTAGTGAACACCTCCCTAGAAAGGTGGTGGCGTGGTTTTGGCCCAAATCGTGGTCCTGGCGATCCCGGTAGCGATGGTGAGACCCTTGATTTTCCTGATTCTCAGCCGCTGCGGGTCCATCACTGCCAAACTCCGCAAAACGGCCGGCGGGCACCCTGCACGGGCTTTGAGGCGGCCGCGGGCACTACTTGGGCACTAAGGGCACTTTTTCAGCGTCAAATTGGGCATTTGCGAAGGTTACGCTCAGGGAAGAAAATCCTATTTACCAGGAATTGTGTAGCACCCCCAACGGGATTCGAACCCGTGCCGTCACCTTGAAAGGGTGGATGTCATTCCACGCGCAACGAAGGATAATTACTGATCAAGGGATATTTCCCGTGGAGTTCGCAATCCCTAAATCCAACTTGGGCGCTCAACGGGCATCAGTGAGATTGCACCGCGAAGAGAGGGTACGGCGGCGGTCAAGGCGGAACAACGAATGGCCCGATAGAAAAATGTTCATCTGGGTATGACTTAGAGTAGCATTAAAGTATGAAACTAAGTGTGAGTTTGCCTGAAGATGACGTGGAGTTCCTCGACTCTTACGCAACCGCTCAAGGAATTTCTTCAAGGTCAGCTGCAATGCACAAGGCCGTCCGTTTGTTGAGAGCGTCTGAACTTGGTCCTGACTACGAGCAAGCCTGGAGCGAATGGTCGCAAAGCGATGACGAGCAGGCGTGGGATGTTACTGCGAGCGATGGTCTCAACTAGTGCGTCGAGGTGAGATCTGCCTGGTTGATCTTGAACCCGCGCGTGGCTCAGAGGCGAACAAACGTCGACCTGCAGTCATCGTAAGTAACGATGGGGCAAACATGTCAGCAGAGCACCTCGGGCGAGGCGTCGTCACCGTGGTTCCAATAACGTCAAACATTGGTAGCGTCTACCCATTTCAGGTGTTGTTGCTCGCCAGCGAGAGCGGATTGGATCGTGATTCGAAAGCTCAGGCGGAGCAGATTCGATCAATTTCGGTCGAGCGAGTGGGCGGCCGGGTCGGTGTTGTACCTACCAACTCTTTGGCTGAACTTGACGAAGCTTTGCGATTGCATTTAGCGCTGTAACTACGTATTCGCTGACTCCATGCGAATTCTGGGGGTTTTTGTACACCCGTTCCGATTGAATTTGTATACCCGTTCCGGAGTTTTTGTACACCCCGGGGAGGTCGTTGTTTGACGTTGGTGTGAGTGCAGGGGCACCGATAGCACTTCTTTGATCTACGACGATCGAAGGAGCCATCGGTGCCCCGTCCCCATACAACCATGCGAAAGATTCGCGACGTACTTCAACTCAGTTGGGGCGAGAATTTAAGCCTGCGCCAGGTGGCCCGTTCGTTGTCGATGCCCCACACGACCGTGGCGCTCTACGTGCGTCGAGCGAAAGAGGCCGGACTCACCTGGCCGCTCACGAACTCTGGCGTGAAGCTGGTCACGATCCCGCTGACATCGAAGCGTGGGAAAGAGCCCGTGTTTCCACGACGGCTGATGTGCAGGAGGAGGCGAGCATCCAGTGGGCGAATTTGACCCGTCCGCCCGCGCCTCACCCTCTACGCCGTCTCGACGGGCGCTGCCCCGTATGGCAAGGCGCAAGCCACGTCGCGTGGCCAGGCTGTGAGTAGTGCCCTCTCGTCGTCGAAAGACAAGGGCCTGATCGTCGGCTCCGGTCGATTGCGTTCATTGGTTGATTCGTTACTAAGGGTGTGGGTCTACGGGCAATGGGACAACTAGTGGGCCGTCTGATTTTGGCGAAGTCTGCCGATCACTAAGTGTTCTGCTGCATCGAGACGGATACCCCCTTTTCACTTATGAATCAACAATCGCTCGTGTCGTACTCACCACGTGCCGCGTGAACGATGCGGCTCGTGGCCGGCAGCGACCAATCTTTCGCGGGGGCGAGGGCTGCCCCGAGCGTTTCCGGTGGTCCGATTGGACCGTCTGTCCTTCTTCGACAACACCCGCAACCTGGTGTGGGGTGGGCGTCGCGCGATGCGTACACGAGTCGGGTCACGCGCGTCAGAGAGTTCCGTTTTGAGTTGGGGGCTCATCGGGCTTGGTTATCGGTCATCGTCTGTAGCGCGTCTGACGGTCCGACGCAGAGCATTCACCACCACATCGTCGATGGATCAGTGACTTAGTGCTCTAGACATCGGCACCGCATGGTCGTACGGTCGGTTATGGAAGTAGTGCCACCGCCCCAGGGCGGGGCGGTGACCGTTCCACTAGACGGAGGGTGACATGGCAGATACCAAAATGTTGGAGCGACGCAGTGACGCGAGTATGAGCATCGGAGGAGTGCCGTTTCTATCGTGGCCGCCACGCCGGTGGATTGACGAGTTCTTCCGCGACAGTGCGTGGCATCAAATGATCAAGATTGAGGAGTGCAAAGAAGGCGACTCTCTGGTCATCCGAGCCGAACTGCCCGGGGTGGACCCGGACACGGATATCGAGTTGGAGGTTCTTGAGGGCGCTCTGGTGATTTCGGCGAACAAGTCCGGGTCACACGAGGAGACGAGCGATCACGTCCACCGGAGCGAGTTCCGTTACGGATCGCTCACTAGGAGTGTGCCCATCCCGAATGGTGTTGACGAGTCAAAGATCGTCGCCACTTACAAGGACGGAATACTGGAAATCCGGATAGCGTTGCCGAGCGGCACGTCGTCCGACGCGTCGCATCGGATCCACATAAAGCGTGCTTGAACTGTTCGCCCACCTTCGACGGAGACCGGTTCGAATCATCTGCGGACCGATTGACGGAGGTGCGGAAAGTGAGGGATTAGTTTCGGTAGACGGCGACTGGAGATTTCAATGGCTCTGGCCGCCGGATGCCGTTCGGTGCATTTGGAACTCACGAGATGGACGAGGGAGTGAGATTAGGTGACGACGGTGACGGCGTTAACCGAGATTCGTCGAATCCGGATCAAACCGGCTTCACGCGTCGTCACTCTTTGATACCGCACTTCTCACTCTTTTCCAATGCCGGCTCGAGCGCGGTTCTCAAACTGAGCATGCGGGTTCGATTCCTGTCACCCGCTCCAAATGTAGTTTTGAGAGTCCTCAATGACCGACTCTGCATCAACGATAGGTTGGATTGTGTGACGCAAGTCCGACGACGAGACGCACGGGAGATCGTGCTCGGGTGCCCATCCGATCGGTGCCAATCACACTTCCGAGTGAACGGCGACATTCTCACACGTGCATCAGAAACGGGGCGTCCTGGCGGAGCGATGAGTTTGCGCTCGCTCCAAGAGGAGGGGCCCAATGCCACCGGACAGTGAGTCAGAGCAAACCTCGATTCGCCGTCGCTCAATTACGGAGCTCGCCGAAAGGTTAGAGAAGTTATGCGAAGAGATGCGACAACGCCATCTGGAAGCGGCCGAGATCTTTGAGCGTGTCCATCCTCGTCATCGACTTAGCGCGGCGAATCTACTCGACTACCTGACTTTACGCCGCCACGACATGCGCGACATCCAGGATGCACTTGCGGAACTGGGGCTGTCGTCTCTTGGCCGAGCCGAAGAGCACGTCATCACAAGCCTCGAACGGGTCCTCGATAACCTGCATCTTCTGGCCGGGGACGGAGACGGACGGCGAACCGAGGCTGCCGTCAGTTACAAAGAGGGCCGAAGGATCCTGGAGTCCAACACCGTGGCCCTACTGGGGCCAAACCGTCCCGAGCGTTCGACGCGGATTCTCGTCACGATGCCCAGTGAGGCCGCCGATGACTTCGACCTGGTCGCCAATCTCATCGAGCATGGGATGGACTGCGCGCGAATCAACTGTGCCCACGACGATCCCGAGCGCTGGGAGCGCATGGTGAGCAACCTGCGACGCGCCGCCAACCAAGCCGGACGTCCATGCCCGATTCTGATGGACCTCCCAGGACCGAAGTTGCGCACCGGACCGATCGAGCCGGGACCGAGAGTCGTTCGCCTTCGTCCGAAACGTGACGCATGGGGGCGACCGACCGTACCGGCGAGAGCGCTTCTCGTGGCCGACGAGGAGGTGACGCCAAGGGCGGCCACGATTGGCGCCACACCGGTATCAATTCCGGTCCCCACGGAGTGGCTTAAGGGGATACGCACCGGCGATCGAATCCGGCTGAGAGACACCCGAGACTCGAAGCGAACCGTCGAAGTCACACAGATCACCGATGCCGGCGTGTGGGTCGAGTTCAGTGACACTACCTATGTGGCCACCGACACCCACTTGGTTGCGCCGGGCCATCGCGAGACGGCCGTTGGCAACTTGCCCGCAAAAGAGCAGGCGCTTGAGCTCCACATCGGTGACGTATTGACGCTGACGGGCGACCTCTTTCCGGTTGCGGCGAGCGAAATCGGAGGCCTAGACCCCTGCGAGCCAACCGACGAGAGACGCCAATTATCCGGTGGAGCACGAATCGGGTGCACGTTGCCCCAGGTGCTCGAGACACTCGATGTCGGTCATCGGGTGTACTTCGACGATGGCAGAATCGGTGGCGTCGTCATCGTCGTGCGCCCGGGTGAAGCCGACATCCGGATCACGAGCGCCGCACCCGGCGGGTCCAAACTGCGCGCCGCGAAGGGCATCAACCTGCCCGACAGCAAGTTGAATCTGCCCGCACTCGGCCCCGATGATGAACGAATTCTCCACTTTGTGGTCGGCCACGCTGATCTGGTAGGTCTCTCCTTCGCCCAGAGCCCAACCGACGTCATCTCACTGCATAATCACCTCGAAGAGTTCGGGGGCACCGACCTCGGGATCGTGCTCAAGATCGAGACAGTCCAGGGCTTCGACGAACTGCCCGAAATGCTCCTCGCGGCCATGACCTCGGAACGGGTCGGAGTGATGTTGGCGCGCGGCGATCTAGCAGTGGAGTGCGGGTTCGAACGTCTGGCCGAGGTTCAAGAGGAGATACTGTGGCTGTGCGAAGCGGCCCACATCCCGGTGATTTGGGCGACACAGGTGCTCGACCAAATGGCGAGGACGGGTCAGCCGTCACGCGCAGAGATTTCTGACGCGGCCATGGCGGGGCGCGCCGAATGCGTCATGTTGAATAAGGGGCCGTTCATCGCGGATGCGGTGACCACGTTGGACGACATCCTGTGCCGAATGAGCAGCCACGAGCACAAAAAGGTGGCCCTTCTTCGGCGCCTCAGCAGTTGGTCCCTGGACCTCGAGTGAATACCGTGATAGGTGCCCCTAACGAGGAGAAGGCTGAGACCTCATTGAAGCCAACCCGCGAGGGAACACCCACGGCATTCAGTCGGGGTGCGGCGCCATCAATTCATTGCCAATAAGTCTCTGCAGTTGCTCGCCGCGTCAGCCCACCAAGCCGAAAGGTTGCTAGTGCGGAGAGCAACGTACCGAGTGCCGCAAAGGCAGTGAGGATGCCACTCACCACGGGACCGATCTAGGTCGTGGCTGTGTCAGGCCGGCACGTAGCTTCATCATCAGCGAGCGTGAGGGGTGTCGGTTGCGCCTTGAATGATGGGAGCGCGCAGATGTCAACCGTTGAGATTGCAACTATTGAGAGAATACGGATCGTCACTATCAATCGACCGGAACGACGCAACAGCGTCGATAGACCCGCCGCGGAGTTGCTCACCGAGGCTTTTTTGGCATTCGCCGACGACGACACCGTCGATGTCGGGGTGCTAACGGGGCGAAAGGTATTTTCTGCGCGGGCGCAGACCTCAAAAGCATCGCGGAGGGTAACGGCAACCGAGTCGCCGATATCGGCGACGGCCCAATGGGCCCCACTCGACTCCGGCTGAAGAGGCCGGTCATCGCGGCGATCGAGGGATATGCAGTCGCCGGAGGACTCGAACTGGCCGCGTGGTGCGATCTTCGCGTTGCCTCAGAACACGCCGTTCTCGAGGTGTTCTGTCGCCGCATCGGTGTTCCGCTCGTGGATCTCGGCACGATCCGACTTCCGAGACTGATCGGTCACTCTCGCGCGATGGACCTGACCCTTATCGCTGGTGGTCCACTACCAACTCAAGGGGAAGTCGAAGACGTTTCCTTTCTTTT
>OCZT010002789.1_pt1 | contig 17999 bp, 25 predicted proteins | sample 1539031 | NCBI WGS metagenome assembly OCZT01 (sample SAMEA3539308, study PRJEB22396) | soil metagenome | biome: tundra; feature: field; material: soil | place: USA | collected 2010-05 | depth 0.15 m | reverse complement strand
TCCCTACACGACGCTCTTCCGATCTATTCATACACTGTTCATCTTTTAATACATTCTCATTTACCAATTCAGCTTCACGTTCTTTTAAGGCTTCTCTTGTTTCAAAAAATTCAAGTATCTCTTTAACATGATTACCTTTACCATGTTTATTTAAAGAATACCATAATCTCTTGCCACTACCAAAATAACCATCATTTATTTTATCAGTTGAGTGCATTCCGATGTAATACCTATTTGTTACTTTACAAGTAATCTTGTAGATATGAAGTGATATTTTCTTTCTTTTCTCATATATTATAAATATATGAGAAAGTACAAAAAAGTCAAGTTGTCCCACTAGGGCTCGAACCTAGAGTCTTCAGAATCAAAGTCTGACGTGTTGCCAGTTACACTACAGGACAATATTTGTCGGGAAGACCAGAATCGAACTGGCTAACAGAAGGCTCCAGACCCCCCGTGCTTAATACCTCAGTCACTTCCCGTTAATTTTTGTTTTAATTCTATTGGTGAAATATTATAATAATGAATTTTTCTATGACAATTTGAACAAACAACATCACATTTATTTATTTCATCCATTATTCTTTTTTCACCCCATTTATCTTTTACAGATGTTGCAACTGTATCTAATTTTTCACTTGCATCACGATGATGAAAATCTAAACAAGCAACATCTTTTTCATTACAAACAATACATTTTTGTTTATGTGATTCAATAAATAGTTTGATTTCTTTACGTCTTTCTTTTTGTTTATCACTAAAAAATTTTTTATTTTTTTTATAGTTCTTTGCTTTCCATTCTTTTTGTTTTTTTGTTGATTCCATACATATAAATATGTTCAAATCACTAAAAAGACTAGAACAATATTAATTTCTTAGCCAGCTTTACCTGTTTCCAACAACTACCACGTGGAGGTGAATTAATATTAGTTATTTCGAGTAGAGAGGATTCGAACCTCCAGCCTCATGCTCCCAAAGCACGTAATCTACCATTGATATACTACTCGTTAGTGTTTCTGGCAAGGATTTCACTTGCATCTTAAGCCCCCAACGGGCTCTGCTCTAGTTGTTAAGCTACAGAAACGTTTAAATCCAAGATGTCAAATAACGTACTACTTGTTTGGATTGGTGTAGGTACCAATGAAAAAACCCAGCCTTTTTGGGACTGGGTTTCTGTTCGTTTAATATTTTATCTAAGGGCTAACTTAGGCAATTTAACGACATGACCAGTCCAGTAGAGGTTTTGCCCCCTTTGGTTTGCTGTTTCGGTTGATATGTCGTATAAGTTGTCATTTTGTTTTGAGTTTCCTCGTTTGTTATAAATATGTTATTTTATGTAAAAGTTATACAAAGGTACTAACTATTTTTGATATTGTCAAGTTTTTTTTTTAATTATTTTTAAAATATTTTTTATAAATCAAAAAATTCTCTAATTTCATCGTAGGTTTCACAACCAGCTTCTCTAGCTTCATCAACCATTTCTGCTGTGATTCCAAGTGCTGTTCCAATAACTACTGAAGATATTCCTACCACACTTCCAACTGCTGCACCAACGATTCTTCCTAAACCATTAGCCATATCTCCTAATAAATCGAACATGTTTTTATAATTTATATTGCAAAGGTACAAAGAATATTTGAATCCACCAAATTTATTTTACTTTTTTGCAAGTTTTTTTTGTTTGGTCATTTCATCTCTAATCGCAGCTGCCTTTTCGAATAATTCGGCTTCTACTGCTTCATCTAATTGTTGTTTAAGTGATTTAGGAGGTGTTGGAGCTATTTTAAGACTAGGTTCATCAGTTACAAGCAGCTTAACAATATCACCACTTGGTGTATTCCAAATTCTTCTTTCAAAAAATACATTTCCTTTGTTAAAAAATTCAATCTTATCTGGCTTTCCTAATTCAGTATCAATTTCTTCTTCTACTTTCTCATCAATACTATCAATACTTTTATCTTTGGTAAGTATGTCAATAATTTTCTTAGCATCAGCTTTAACTGAATCATTAAGTTTATCTTCTGGTTTGATATTATTCTTCTGAAAGAATTCATCAAATAGTTCATTGAATGTTTTGTCCATCTTTGCTAATTTTTATTTTTATCTTACAATGCGTTTGTTTTGCATAATTTGATAAAGCTTTTATAGGGTTTATATTATATAAATATATGAAGATAAATCATATTGACATTTAGGACAAATCATTATCCGTTAGTTTAATTTTAGAAAATTCTTCATCAAAATATTCTTTATTACGACCATCTTCATGGTCTAAACCTCTAACATAATTTTCATATGCTTTACCAACTACTTCCATTATGAGCCGTTTACCTTCGCTTGGTGTATTAAGGCTACCAAATAGGAAACAATCATCAACTATTTCATGGTTACACTCAATAGTTAATACTAACTTATTATCTATTTTCTCTACTTTTATCATTTTCCACGCTCTTTAATGTGCTGTTCATACTAGTTCTTATCTTGTATAAGCAAGTACAAATCAATGTCTTGCTTATAGTGTTTTACTTCGCTACTGAAGGTGAATCTACCGCAGTAGAATCAACAACTGGAGCCACAGCAACTGTTGTATCAACAGCAACAACAGTAGTGTCAACAATTGGAGCCGTAGCTTCTTCTGTTGGACCACTACATGCTATAAATGTTGCAACTAATGCAAGTGCTAAAATCAATTTTTTCATTGTTTTTCTTTTTTATTATAACGTTATTTTACATGGTTATTGTGGTCCATCAACCAGTAATAAATATCTAAAACTTAAGAAAAGCCTAACAAACTTAGGACTATTTCATATGTCTTAGAAATGCAAATATACTAATTATTATTAAATAAATCAAGAAGATTTAATTATTATTTCATAAACTAAATATATTTTAATTTTATCTGACTTTTATCGGATATCATGATATTTATTAGTATGAGCAGAGAATCACTAAAACCAGAAGAACGTAAAATTAAATTCAGCATTACTATCAATCCAATCTTATTTAATAAGATTGACGATATTCATTCAAATAAATCAAAGTATGTTGAAAACTTAATTTACCAAGACCTTCTTAAGAATAATCAAATATCTAAAAAGACTAAATTATAATGCAAACACCAGAAGAAATTAAAGCATATAAACGCCAATGGTATCTTGCTAATAAAGAAAGAACCAGAGAACATGACCTAGCTCGTCAAAAAGCTTATAAACAAGCTAACAAAGAACAAATCAAAGCTAAGTCTAAAGAATATCATGCTAAGTCAAAACATGTGTCTAAAGCTTATCAAGAGAAAAACAAAGAACGTTTAAAAGAATACAGAAAAGAGTTCAGAGCTAAGAACTGGGAAAAAGTTAGACAACGTGAGCGAGAAGCTCAAATTAGAAAACGTCAAGACCCGTTCTATAAGTTAAAAGATGCTCTTAGGAACCGTATTCGTGCATCTATGAAATCAAAAGGCTACTCAAAAAAATCGAAGACGTTTGAAATACTTGGGTGCTCATTTGAATCATTCAAATTACATATTGAATCTCAGTTCCAATCTTGGATGAACTGGGATAATCATGGTAATCCGAAAGATGGTAAGTTAGAACCTAACAAAACATGGGATTTAGACCACATTGTTCCTATATCATCTGCGGTAACTGAAGAAGATGTAATTAGATTAAGTCATTACACCAACTTCAGACCACTTTGTAGTTATGAAAATAGAATCATCAAAAGAAATCTTATGATTTAAGCATTACCGCTTTAATCTCCTTAACCAACTCATGATGTGCTGACCCGATTTCAGTCCATGCTAAACCCATAGCTTTTAAATCGTAATGTTTCACAATAGTACTGTATTCAATGGTTCCTTCTGGGAACCCTAATACGTATATTGAATCAGCTAACTCAACGGCAAGATTTATATCGTGTGTTGAGAATATCGTGGTATTATACTCATTGGTATTCGAAATCAATTCAATTGCTGTTTTCAATTTCTCTATATTACCAACATCTAATGATGCAGCTGGCTCATCAAGAATCATAAAGTGCTTTGATGAAAACATTTGTTCTATGATAGCTGTACGTTGACGTTGACCACCAGATAATTCACAAGAGTATTTGTTCTTATGTTCTTCAAGACCCCATTCAACAAGGTACTTGGTGATTAAGTCATTCTTATCCTTTTCACTAAGAACACTTTTGATTAAAGCATACTTGCAAATTTGACTTACAGTCTTATGACGAAATAGAGTGTATCTTTGGTCAACAAATCCAATATCACCTTCTAATACAGGCTTGGCATCATTTACATCATCAGTTGACATATCGGTAATAAGAATTTGGCCACTGGTTGGTTTGAGCAATCCAGTTAGTGCTTTAAAAAGTGTCGATTTTCCACGTCCAGAACGTCCTAGAAATGCAATTACTTGTCCAGTGGAGTTATATCCTTCTCTGGTGATATTATGCTCTGTAAAGCTAATATCTTTGATAATGGTTTTACCATCATATCCTACTGTTAGTTTATCAACGTAAAGTAGTGTTTCTTCTGTTTTATATTGCATGTTATATTAATTTTAAGGCTTTTTCAATTGCATTATCTAATGCTTCTTTTTTGTTTCCCACCAATTTCTATCATCTGTATCATCATCAGAAGTTTGAATATCTAAAGGTTAATTTGCGGATTTTAGTTAATGACCAATCAATTCCTAAACCAATCATGATAATAAGAATCTGTAATGCGATAACCCTTCCATTATCACCAACCTTATCACCATTCTTTATAAGTGTACCTAAACCCCCAGCTGCAATCAATATTGATTCTACTGTTACTATCATAACCCATACGATTGCTAAGTTTTGTCTTACAAGCTCAATTACGTAGTCTATACGACCTTTAATTACAACTTCCAATAAACACTGCCATCTATTACACCCTAGTGTCCTAGCGTGGTCAAATTCCTCTGCTGGTATATCCTTAATCATTTGCATAAGACTTGTTGTTAAGAAGGTTGTCATAAAGACAACCAATACCCATACTTGAATATTTCTAGCATCTTGAACAAGTAATGCAATATAAAAAGAGATACCTGTAAGTGGTAAATATCTTAACTTACTTATGAACATACCTACTGGTTTAAAAAATGCAATACTGGATGAATAAGCTAGTGTTAAAGCGATACAAATTGATATCGCTACAGCCATGGCACATAATGCGAGTGAACTAACAATATGGACAACAAGACCATCAAGCCATAGTTGTTGGAACCCAGCAAATACTTGTGTTGGTGTTGGAAATAGATGTGTTTCACCAAAGCTACACCCTACCCAAAATATTAATAATAAAATAAGCCATGAGAACATTATTGTAGTTGTTCCTTTTTGATTTATTTCTTCTAGAGGTTTGAAATATTTTTTCATGATATTATTCTGGGTTAGTTATTTGTTTTAAATCACATGAACAGCCTTCAGCTTCTTTTTTCGTTTGCATACCAGCATTTTTGATTGAGGTTACTCGGAAAATTCTAACACCAGAAATTAGTGTCTTTGTAAATCCGTGAGTTGTAAGGTCACCATTTTTAAGGCTAAATAAATTTGTTCCAGTACCAACAAATGATGTTTCAAGTGTATCACCATTGGTTGTTATGATTTCGAAATCATATTGCTTCTTTTGTTGCGGTTTATCACAACAAGAACCTAAAAAAACCAGTGACGCTAATATAAGTATTTTTTTCATTGTACAAAGGTAATTAAAATTTTTGATATAACCAAATTTATTTATAAAAAAATCCCCAGACTTGCTGGGGATTTAATATATTGTGAAGCGTTTTATTTCAACAATGTGATACCTACACGTCTGTTCTTAGCACGACCAGCATCTGTTTTGTTATCACCAATTGGCTCCGTTTGCCCTTTTCCATCCACTACTTGGAATCTATCTTCGGATATACCTTTAGAAACCAAATATTGTTTAACCGAATTTGCTCTACCTTTTGAAAGGGTCATATTCGCTTGTGAATTTCCTACGTTGTCAGTGTGACCAACTATTTTTAACTTGGTTTGCTCTGCTTGAATTAACAAGTTGTAAATAGTTTCCAAGTCTTTTTCAGAACCTTGAATCGCTGTGCTACCAGTAGCGAAGTTAATATTCCATTGACCATCAGCCATTACTTCTGTTTTTGTTGCAGTGTAACTAATTTTCTCAGTTTTACCAGCATCAACATCAGAGATTGATTTTAAGAAATACAAGTTAACAGCATCTTCGTAAGGAACAACACCATCTTTACATGTACCATTGAAATCACATGGGTTTAAGTCAGTTAAGTATGATGATACTTGATTGTAAACCGCTTTGTAACGATTATCACCATCTGTGATACCAAAGTATTGTAAAGCATCAGCATAGTTTAATACTTTAGAACCACCAATGTTATAATCCAATCCATCTTTTGTTCCTTTTTTACCTTTGAACATTTCATACCAGTATTTAGCTGATTCAAAATTATATGTTTTATATACAGCTTCAGATGCTTTAACAGCCCACTCATCATACAATTTGATTTGGTTGTTCGCAGTGTAAGTAGCTTTCAACAGGGCGATCACTTGCTTTTCGTTTTGTAAAGCCCATTCTTTTACTACAATGATTGATGTAGCCATTTGGTTCATAAAATCTTTTGTAGAAATTACATCAGTAAAACCACTTAGAGCATCAAAGGCAACTTTGTCACCTGGAGTCCATGTAACGGCACCGTCAATTTTATGGTTAACTGTTTCACCAGTTAATTTACCATTCTTAACAACCTTTAAAGGCATTGTATATCCAGTCTTTTGCGATTTAATCAAATCTTTTACTGCTTCGATATAGTCATCGTTTGGAGCAGCAACAAAATTGATTGCATCAGCGTCATAAGTTGTTGGGTCTGGATTAACATTTATTTTGTTGGCTGATGCGTAGTTTATCGCTACAACCCAATCACCATCACCAATAACCGCTGAGATAACAGCACCTTTAAGCGATTGTGGATTATCTTTCCAAATTTTTGGACCAATTAATTTGTCTTCACCGAAAGACATACCGATTGCTGCGATGTTTTGTACATGGTATTTTCCTTTACCAAATTTTTCATCCAAAGACTTTTGAGTAGTCGTGATAAAAAAATCGGCACCATCACCCATGATACTTACAGCAAAAGATGATTTGTCGGAGTTAGGGTTTGCGTTACCGCCAGCAAGTTCTTCAACAAACTTGACAATCATGTTACGCAAATCATTCACACCGTCAATACGCACGATTTCCAAATTAATACCACCATTCTCCATAAGAGAACCTTCAGTTGTACGTGGACCACCGTTTGCGGCAATCATACCAGCGTTACCGTTCCAAGCGTATTCTGCAATACGATAAAGAGGCAAGCTAGAGACCTTTGTTGATACTGCTACTGCTGGTAAAGGTAACAAAGCACCTTTTGTTTGGTTATCTAAATTGTCAGAACTTAATTCTAACGCTTTCATCTGTTTAGATGCAGACACTCGTAGACCAGGTGCAAACCAATACACCAACCCTAATACTAAGGCGATACTTACAATACGAATTGACCATTTGGTTAATCCCGTGAAAGTACTCCACACTGTTTGTTTTTCGTTTTCCATGATTTTGTTTTTTTTGTTTTTACTTGTTTTTTTTACTCGTTTAAATTTAACGATACAAAGGTAGTGATTATTTTTGACACTACCAAATGTATCATCAAATATTTTTAGAACATTTCACCAAAGCCACCAGATTTTTGTTTATCTGATGATGTTAATTTGTATTCTGGGTTAGCATATTGTTTCGCAGTCGGAACAATATCAGCACCAACCTTAATCTTATCAGCGATTTGGTTCAAATTAGCGAACAATTCGTCAGAGTCCAATGTGTAGTTGCTTGTAAGTGTTTCGATATCTTTTAAGTTACCAGCTGTCATTGCGATATCAGCAGAGATTGTGTTTGTAACGACATCCAAAGCGTAATCGAATTCCCAACCTTTAGAGAAACCTAAAGCTGATTTAGCAGCAGTTGTAGCAGCATTGGCTTTTTGTCCAAATTCATAATCTTTCTTAAGCATTTCAATAGTTGCATCAAAATCAGAAATCTTGATTTCCATAGCTGTTTCAACCATTGTAAGTTTTTGACCCATCTTCTTCATAATAGCTGCACGACTACCATACTTTTGAACGAAGTCCTTGGCTTGTGTCATTTTATTTGCAACACGTTGTGCATCGGCCAATACCTTTTGTAAGTCAGCAGCATTTTGAACGTATTCATCTTCGCTCTTTGCTTCAACACCTTTGGATTTAACCATTGCATCCATATCAGCTTTGTATTTCTCAGCTTTACCTTGTAAAGTAAGAATTTTGGTTTGACCAGCAGTAGCCTCTTTCTCAGAATTTGAAGCTTCAATTTCCATATCTTGTTTTAAAGCTGCAATATTGCTTTTAGCAATACGGAAAGTTGCTTGGTTCTGAATCATCTTTTGACGTTCTTCTTCAAGTTGACCGAATGGGTCCCATTTAATGATACGCTTGTGGATGGCACGTGTAAGTCTACGTAGACCTTTAAAAATTACTGGTGCCATCAAGATACTAAAAACAAGAACCACACCAGTAGCAACCAATGCTAATGCTTGTCCGATTGCTTGGAATACTGGTGGCAATACATAAATCCATGTTAATGCACCAGCACCAACAATTGTTAATAATTTTAAAAAACCGAACAATCCTTTTTCTGGGATAAATCCTTTACGGAAGTTATCAACCTTGGTGGCGATTTCGTCCTTGCTGTAGTGTTTCATCATTGGCAGCTGACTTAAGTTAGCTTCCAAGATACTTGTTTTTGTTTTTGTTTCAGTTTGCATGTTTTGTTTATTTTAAATTACTAATTATTCCTTGTTTCACTTGCTCGATTGAACCGATTATTGTATTCTTAGCAACATCGTTAGCGGCAAGCTTACTTTCGATTTCACCAAGCTTAGGTTCATATTTTCCACCGATAGCTTTAAGCTTTGTTTCACGGTCTTGAATTTGAACTTTAAGTTGTTCCATTTGCTGTTTCATTAAATCCAACTCGTTAACCAATGATTCATTCTCATGGTTTTTTTGATTTAACAATTCTTGTTTCTTACCATTACCACCAGAAATAAAATTATTATATGATTTAATAATTTCAGACGTATAGAATTCAGCTTGTTGTAAAAGACCTTCTTTGGTTATTGATTTATCCATTGTCTTAGCCATTTTTAAAGCCATTGTATACGCCATTGGATTATCAACTCCAGCTTCAGTGATTGCTTCATAAAATTCGAAGAAATCATAACCTGGTTGATTGAGAGAAGTTAAACCATTGCGATAGACTTCAAGTGCTTTATCTAAATGTTCTTGTGAATATTCACCTTTACCAACTGGAGTGAAGGTAGGTGTAGAATTGGTTTTACCAAACCCAAAACTAGAGAAGACAGATGTTTCACCACCTTCTTGTTTTTCAATTTTAGGAAATTTTGTGGAAATCACCTCTTTTGGTGTTTCTTTAGGTTTCTCTGATTCATCACTTTTGATGAAAAGGTCTTTTATGCCCATTTTGTTATTTTAAATTGATTTGGATACAAAGGTAGGAAATATATTTGAATCCACCAAATATTTATTTAAAATATTTTATAAACAGAAAATGTTTATGGTACTCCCAACGGGATTCGAACCCGTGTTTAAGGCTTGAAAAGCCTTCGTCCTAACCCCTAGACGATGGGAGCATATTTGAAAAAAGCTGTACAATTTCTCATACAGCTTTTTTGTTTACAGATTTGAAAGGAGGTATCCTGTTAATACCTTATAGATTACTTACGATTGTCAGAACCTACATTGATAGAACCAACCGAACCAGCTTTTGCTCTTTCAGTACCAGCAGCACGTTCAGCATCTAATTGTTGGTACAATTTAGTTACTTGTTGTTCCAAGAAGGTTTTTTGTTCTGTTAATGTACCAATCTTAGAAGTATTCTCAACAGATTTAGTGTTGTTTTCTGATTGGATTAATTTGATTTCGTTCTCGTATTGAGACTTCAATGAATGAGCTACAATAGCAACTTCTTTTTTAGTAACTGCATCAGCGTTAGCTTTTGTGTCAGATAATTCTTTTTGTAAAGAAACCAAATCACTTTTTGCAACAGCAACTTTATTTTGTTCGTTCAAGAAAGAAGTAACTACATTTTCTTTGCTTGCTTTGAAGTCTAATTCTAATTCAACTTCTTTTTGTCTTTTCTTTTCAGCAAATTCAACATCTAATGCTGCAATTGCTTCTTCTTTGTTAGCAACTAAAAGAGTTAATTCTTCTCCTAGTGTACCTAATTTGTTAACCGATTCAGTTGCTGTTTTTAATTCAGCTACTGCTTTGGTGATGTTTTGTGCTGCTTGACCTAATACTAATTCGGTTGTTGCACTTTTTTTAGCTGGGGTTGTTCCTTTTGCCATTTGTTTTTGTTGTTTTATTTTTGTTATGTTATTTTATGTTCTAATTTATATACAAATATACTAATTTAATCTTTACAAGTCAAGTAAAATATCATTTATTTTTCACTTTATTTTATTGATCTTCAATAAGATATGAACATTAAAACAATGAAAATCAACCTCAAAAATTAGCTAATTTTCTTATTTCTTTTGCAATGGTACGAGGAATTTTTGAATCAGTCAAGTAAAAGACTAAATATATTTTTGTGGGGAGAATTTGATTTGAACAAACATTCGCATCTACTTAATTGGGGTAGTGGTGACATCCCAAAACGAGCTTGCTGACTTAACTTAGTCGACCGCCCCATTCATTCACTTGAGTTTAGTGAACTAGAATTAACTTCGTTTTTACTATTCCAAAACGACTTAATGGTCTTACCCAATCAAAAAAGTCAGTTGATTACGTTGGAGTGTTTCAACCAAAACACTTTATCCCAATCGAGTTCTCACTCTGGCCGTAGAACTATCTGCCTTAACTCTTTACGGAAGTTACAAACCTCTTGGTACTCCTACCAATTTATTCGGAAGTCATGAGCCTAGAATTTTTTACCTTTCGCTGGTTCTAGTTCCAACTGGGTTAAAGCTGCTCACTCTTCCTAATATTTATTTCTTTTTTGTTCTTGATGCTCTTACTATGACTTTTGGTGTTGCTATGACTTTTGGTGTTGCTAAATCAGCAGCTGATAGATACATAGCGTTAGACATTTTTGCATGTCTTGCAAATTCTGTTTCATCTTGTACATATTCATTGAATTCACCTTGTTCAAGCGTAACCAATTCATTTTCTTCCCAATCAAACATTGCAACTATTTTATCATAGTTAAGTCTGTTATCAATTGGTGTTGTTAATTGTAAATGAAGCAACATATCACCAGATTTAGCTTTCTTGGTTAGTTCAGCTAATTTGGCTAGAGCTTCTCTTTTATAAGCGATTACTGCTTTGGCATATGCTTTAATATGTGCTTCTTTATTCTCTTTGATCTTTGCGATCAATTTGCCTTTGTTGACAGTGATTTGTCGGCTACCATTCATTCTCATGTAGTTTCCCATAATGGGTTGATTTTGTACTCACGTTATTTTGTGCCCGAAGATGGAATCGAACCACCGACCTTTATCACTAATGCTCTAAACACTGAGCTATTCGGGCATTTACCTGTCAGCCTACATGTTGAGACCGTTATCGAAGAGGATTTTCTTCGTACTGATACGCTGTCTATACTCTCACGGTACTCTCTGACCCTTCCGCTACCCTTTAGACCATTTCGCAAGCTACTACTTTGTGATACTCTCAGACCCTCTCACTTTCACTCTTGCCGTACTGCTGACTCACAACACGTGGGCAAGGCTGGATTCGAACCAGCAGTCTTTAATACTCTACTAAATTTTACATCATTTTATACACAATGATATGGGATTGCAAACCATGGATTCACCACCCTATTAATTTCAAGTACCAACGCTTTAGCCAATTAAGCTACTCACCCATTTTATCTCGTAGTTTTTAAGGCTCAGTCGATTACATTTCTGCTCAACCCAAGTAACCGTGATAAGTACAAACCCTTGTGGAAACGACTGGACTCGAACCAGTGACACTCGCATCTATCCATTATTAAATAATGGATAATTGAACTTAGTTTCAGTGCGATGCTCTACCAACTGAGCTACATCTCCAACTTTTATTTAAACGTTTTACCTTTATATGTTAATACTAATTCCTTAAAACAGTCATAATTACTGTGTTCTTTTCTATAACATAACGCACACAGTAATTCACATTTATCAATTTCTTTTTTAACTTTATCCCAAGACATGTTTGCTAAATAAACAGCACTAGGATTAAATTCTTTTTCTTTTGGGTTTTTATGATGAATATCAAAACCAGATAAATCACCACTCCAATTACATCTATTACATTTATTTCCTAAATATTCAACAGCTAATAATTTAACTCTATATCGTCTTAAATTAGTATTACAGGTTCCACATATATTTTTTTGACATTGTTTATAACAAATCAAACATTTTTTTATTTTTGTTTTATTTAATGGCGTTTGTGTTTTATCTAATACTCGGTACACTGTTCTTCTACCTATATTTAAGATTTTAGATATTTCTGTCGCTGTAGTACCAGAATTATACATTTCAATTATATTGTTATCTCTTTCCATACCAATAAATATATCAGTTTCACGGAAAAGACACAAAATTACAAAAAATAATTCTACTAAAATGTCAAAGAACATTAGCTGGGAATACAGGATTCGAACCTATTCCTCACCCCATCTATATACCTTGGTACATACATGGGGTCTGTGCTAACCATTACACTACTTCCCAATTTGTGAGACTTAATTGGCTCTCACATACCTATCTAACCATTTTATTAGCACCATTGGCCTCTGTTTTTTTGTTTTACTGCTACAAATCAAGTTGACTATTCTCGACCATAAAACTTCATGAGTTGTATCTCAAACGTAACTACCTAGTGTTACAAGGACCATGGACAGTCCTAATTTTCAATCAACCTTCGCTTGATTAACACTCTTAAAGAAGAATGATGACCCATTGTGCTGATTGAGAATTTATTGGCTTATCAGTGTATTTCCCCGAATGTTTCAAAGGTGTGAAAACTTACATCACCTTGCCAATTATTTTTAATTTCCTATATGTCAAATAACGTTTTACTTTTGCAAAGGTACTAACAAAATTTCAATCTGTCAAGTAAAATTGAAACTTATTTTTAATCTAAATAAACTCCCATATACTTTATACAGAAATTATCAAACCACATACCTATTTCATAATATAAATCAGCAATTTCATCATGTTTTGTATTCTCTAACCCACTTATTATTGAGTTTGCGATTGATTGTAGGGTTTTAATTTTCATATTACAAAGGTACTAAATTTATTTCAGTCTTTCAAATTTTTTATTTGTTTTTTTCTTTTAATATTATATTTCCTTTTACAAATGGAGGAAAATAACAACAATGTCTACAACCAGAACCGCAACATTTTTTACGTTTTGTTAAGTACATTTCAGTAAAAATTATCTTACCCTTTTCTAAGTAATAATCTTTACCTTGTTCAAATTTAAAATCACTCATTTATTAAAATCTTTATCCTGTCATTTTAGATAATTCTAACTGTAACACATTAATCTTTGTTTGGTAAGTACCAACACTGATTTCTCGTGTATCGGAAGTTTTCTTTGTTAATGAACTCACCATTTCATCTTGAAGTTGCTTGATTCTTTCTTGAAGCTTCAACTTCTTTTTATCTTGTTTACTCATTAGGTTTTTTTAATTGTATTCTAGACATTCTTTGTTTTAAACGTTTTTCTGGTATTACGCTATCTCCAATAGTATGTTCTATTATATTACTTTTTTTATTTTTAATCTCAGTTGCAATAACCATTAAATCAATTGTTGTTATTAAAGTGATAACATCTTCTCTACCACTTCGTTTATATAAACAATATAATGCTTCATCTGGATTGCCAACATAAGTTTTGGTTATGTTATTCTTGATGAAGTCTTGTAAGGTTTTTTTATCAACTACTAACCAATATTTATTTGTTTCGAACAAAAAAAACTCTGCCTCACCATACAACCAACCCAAATCACCATTAACATTCTTGATTTCAATATAGTGATAAAACTCATTCGTTTCAGCATCATCACGTTTAACCTTTTTCAATCCCTTAACATCATATTTCACACCATTAGATGAAAAATCCCAATGTTCATTGATATCAGCATTCTTATTGCTGAAACTTACGTTATCAAATAATTTGGATACCGTTTTTTCTTTTTCTTTACCTTCACTTAAAAAACTCATATACAAATATACTAATAATATTTGATATGTTCAAGTAGCGATACCAGGAATCGAACCTAGGTTTATGGCTTGAAATGCTATTAATTGCTGAACGTAATCTTGACAGATTAACTTTTTTTCATCGTGCTACCACTACACTATACCGCTATTGGTTTAATTTCTTTTTATATCTACCATCATTGTTTTGATAATGCTCCCACATATGACAATTAGGGCATAAAATAATTAAATTTTCTATTTCGTTATTTTTTCTATTTCTATCTTTATGGTGAACTTCTAATATTTCTATATGCTCATCATAAGAACATTTTTCACATTTTTGTTCTTTAACTTCAAAAATCTTACTTCTATAAGTATATAACCCAGTAGCTGTTCCATAATGCTTTGGATGAATCGCTTCAAATCCATTACCTAATTTTTGAGCTAAATCTTTATGTTCTCTACAACAAAAATGTAATCCACTTTTAGAGTTATTTTTTTTACTTTTAGGTCTATAAAATTTAATATCACAATAAGCACAGCTCATATTAGCTACTTTTATTTTACGCTCACGTTTACTTGAACATGATAACGAGCAAAAATTAGCATTTCCTCTATTATGTTCTCTAATATCAGCATTAAATAAGGTATCACAACCTAAACATTTTTTTTCAATTGTCTTCATGATAATAAATATCATGAAGTGGAGCAAAAGTACGTTGCATTTACATGCAAGTCAAAATAATATTTTGCGGTCTATGAGGTAATCGAAACCTCACCACTGCCGTGACAGGGCAGCATCCTAGCCGTTGGACCAATAGACCGTTAGTGGAGGATACGATAATCGAAATCGTGTTTCAAGATTGCAAATCTAGTGTAATAGCCACTATACTAATCCCCCATTTCCGATGTTTCTTTAATTTTCAGTTTGCGGTATCGGAATACCTTTCTGCTAGCGGTCCTAGAGGGAGTCGAACCCTCATTCTTCCATGATAGACAGTCATGTTCCCACGCCAGTGGGCTCATAAGACCAATTATTCTCTTCCTTTAATCCAACCTTTTTTAATAAACGGTTCAAATTCTTCTTTCTTAATTTTCTTATTAACACCTTCTTTTGTTATCCAACAAGTACCATATTGAGAATTTGTATTACCAGTGCCCATTCCTTTAGACGATTCACTCATTAGTTGTTTACTAGTATTACTATGATGTTTACCACTAAACGTATCATTACGTAAATTCTTAGTGTTTTTACCTATTTCAGATAATACTGATAATCTTTTATTTCTAAATTCTTCATCAGTATCAAACTTAATTTTAGAAGTAGCATTACCAGCTTGTGAACATTTAATTTGATGTTCTTCATTCACAAATCCTCCAGTTCCACCTTCCTTCAAATTCATACAGTTATTATCTGTAATCATTTCTGGTGTGATTGCTTTCTTTTCAGCTTCTATCAATAAATCTCTTGTTTCAAAGAACTTGATGATTTCTTTTTTATGATTAATAACACCATACTTACGTATGCTATATCTTAACCTTTTACCACTACCCATATAACCATCATCAAGGTTACATGTGCTATGCATTCCTATGTAGTATCTATTAGTAACCAAACAAATGGTTTTGTATAGATAATGTATGTTACTCTTTTGTCTTCCCATACATATAAATATGTCGAAAGTACAGAAAAGTCTAAGGTGGTACCTCTCGGTATCGAACCGAGTCCTACAGATTTTCAGTCTGTCGCTTCTACCTAGTTAGCTTAGGCACCATGTATAAAACAAAAAACCTTGGCGTTTCGGCCAAGGTTCTTATCAATTTGTTAAACTACTACGTTAACTTTTGACAATACTTGACCTTCCAAGGCTTTTATCTGCCTCAGCTGCAAACGCTGCAAAATCAAATATGTTGTTAACTGTTTTCATTTTATTCTTTTTATGGGTTTCCCCTATTTTAATATAAATATATCGTTTTCTTTAAATGTTATACAAAGGTACTAACTATTTTCCATAAAACCAAGCTTTTTTGAAAATATTTTTATTTTTTTCTGTTATGTTGCTCATTTCTATCATAATAATCTGGTTCTTTCTTCTTTACAAATTTGAGGAACTTAACGATTTCTTCATGTTCAATAATCTTATTAGGGTCATTGAATTTATTTTCTAATTCTTTCTCAGTCCAGATACTATGTATCTTATTGTGACAAATCCTATGCACATATTCGGTTTCTTTACCACCTCGGCATTTTGGAATAAAATGATGTTTATCAATTGAATCACCTTTTAACATATCTCTATCGCATATTGGACACTGACCTACTACTTCATTTACATTAATCATTGTTGTTTCCATTTTTTATTTTTTTTGTAGGCACAGTGTGATTCGAACACACGGTCTTCTGTTTGTAAGACAGATGCTTTAAAACCAACTAAGCGATGCACCCATAATTATTTTAAAAGAACATTTTTTTGTGTAACCTGCAGGAGTTGAACCTGCGTATCTTGTGTTTCAAGCAAGTGCTAATAACCACCTCAGCTAAGGTTACATTTATTGAATAAATACAAAAGGCAGGAGTCGAACCTACACACAAGTCAACCAGATATCCCTATAGAACATAGGGTAAAGGATTGATGACTATTCCTCTGTTTAAACGGCTAGTGTGTTTACCAATTTCACCACAATCACAACTGCTCAAAATATTTCAAAGTACTAGTAGGGATAACTGGAGTCGAACCAGTGATCTTCTGCTTGTAAGGCAGACGCTTTAAAACCAACTAAGCGATATCCCCATATGGTTGGTATTACCCAACCTTTATAAATGCTTCTTCTTCATTGCCATTTGTATCCATCTGATTAATTCAGATAAAAAATATTTGAATATAATAGTTAACATAATAAATCAAAGAACATTATAGAGCTGGGTGAGAATTACGATATCTCATACCATGTTTTGCAGACATGTCCCTATCCTTTCGGGCAACCCAGCATATAAAACAAAAAAACCCATCTTTTGGATGGGCCTAGGTTGTTTAAGTTATTATCTACTTAACAAACATAGCCCATGCCGTCTACCACTAGTAAACACAATAAAAGGACTAATATGTTTGATAAATTTTTCATTTCTTTTGTTTGTGGGTTTCCCCGTTTGTTAATAAATATACTGTTATTGTTAAAAGTTATACAAAGGTACGAAAAGTTTTTCTAATTGTCAAGTTTTTTTAATATATTTTTGATATTTATATCAAACACCTTTATGCTTAAGCAATTAGTTCGTAAATATCTCCTAGAATACATGATTGATGAAGCAGTTCCTATGGGCCACTTCAAAGACCGTGTAAAAGAGGTTATTGGTGATATACAGTCGATTCAGTTGCCTCCTAATGTCTACATCCCAAATATACCACAAGAAGTTCAAGATGCTTGGATAATCAGTCAAATCAAAGCTAAGATTCTTGCTAAGATAAATGCTGTTGAAGCTAAAGATTATCCTACTTCAAGAGGTAGTTGTGTTTTGGTACCTTTAGGTATCATAAAGCTTCAGCCAATCAAAGGCAACCCTACCAACATTCTAATCACTGCTCAAAGAAAAGAAGGAACTATGACTTGTGTATTTTTCGACCCGCTCCGGCTCTAGATTCCCTTCGCCAGGAACCC
>OCZT010002788.1_pt1 | contig 18000 bp, 18 predicted proteins | sample 1539031 | NCBI WGS metagenome assembly OCZT01 (sample SAMEA3539308, study PRJEB22396) | soil metagenome | biome: tundra; feature: field; material: soil | place: USA | collected 2010-05 | depth 0.15 m | reverse complement strand
GTGCCGCTGCCAGAACGGTTCGGGCGTCCCCCCCCCTGTCGCGGGCGGCCTCGTCCGCCTCTGCGCCGTCCGCATGCGCGCCGCCGTCGGCCTGCTTGCTGTCCGCCGCCTCGGATCCAGGCGCCGTCGCCCGGAAGAGATCCGCGCCGCGGCGCCGCAGTCGCAGGCCCGCAAGCACCTCCCCCCGGGTCCGGCCCCGCAGCAGCAGAACCACGAACGGGTCCGCGTCCAGCGCGTCGGCCACCAGGTAGCAGACCGCCGCGGCGTGCTTGCACGGGTCAGCGTCGTCCGGGCAGCTACAGCGCGGCCCGATCTCACCCGCCCCAGGCAGCAGGTCAAGGCCTGCGGCGGCCACGTCATCGGCGATATCAGGCGGCAGGTCGCCATCGAGCATCGCTGCGGCCCGGCCGAGCTGCGCAGAGATCAGGTCGAGCACCCGGCCCCACTCGTCGTCGGTGAACCGCCGTACCCGGATCCGGATGTCGTAAGGCAGCCTCTTGCGTCCCTGAACCTGGGCCCGCGCCTCGCCCGGCGCCAGGGCCAGGTCCCCGACGGCCCCGGTGCGGGCATAGTCCTTGCCGCGGGGCAGCCGGTTCGGGTCAAGCTGGGCCCGCTTCTCCAGCGCGTCTACCCAGGCTCGCCCCCACCAGGTGTGCCCGGAGCCAGGCTCGGGCGTGCCGCGTGCCCCGCTCATCGCGCGGCCCGAAGGGACACAAGCTCGGTGAGCTCGTCATTGGACAGCTCAGCGATCCATCCCTCACCCGAGCCGATCACCGCGTCCGCAAGCTCGCGTTTCTTCTCCAGCAGGGACGCTATCTTGTCCTCCAGCGTGCCCTCCGCGATCAGCCGGTGCACCTGCACCGGCCGGTCCTGGCCGATGCGGTAAGCCCGGTCGGTGGCCTGGTCTTCCACCGCCGGGTTCCACCAGCGGTCGTAGTGCAGCACGTGGGTGGCCCGGGTGAGGGTCAGGCCGGTTCCGCCGGCCTTCAGGGAGAGCAGGAACACGGGCACCCGCCCGGCCTGGAATTCATCCACCATCTCCTCCCTGCGCCGCACCGGAATCCCGCCATGCAGGAACAGCGAGCCGATGCCCCGGCTGTCCAGGTGCTCCTGCAGCAGCGTCGCCATCTGGGTGTACTGGGTGAACACCAGCATGGACTCGCCGCCGGCCATGATCACGTCGAGCACCTCGTCGAACGCGGCGAGCTTGCCGGACCGGCCCGCCAGCGGCCCAGGCTGCTTGAGGTAATGCGCCGGGTGGTTGCAGATCTGCTTCAGCGAGGTCAGCAGCTTGAACACCAGGCCGGCCCGCTCGATGCCCTGCTTGGTGGCGATCGCCTCCATAGTCTCGCGGACCACGGCCTCGTACAGGGTGACCTGCTCGGCGGACAGCGGCACGATAAGGTCCGTCTCGGTCTTGGGCGGCAGCTCTGGGGCGATGCCCGGGTCAGACTTCTTGCGCCGCAGCAGGAACGGCCGGACCAGCGTGGCGAACCTGGCGGTCGTCTCGGCGTCCCGGTGCCGCTCGACCGGGACCGCCACCCGCCGCGTGAACGTCTCCAGGTGACCGAGCAGGCCCGGCGTGGTCCAGTCGAGTATTGACCATAGTTCCGACAGCCGGTTCTCGACCGGCGTACCGGTCAGCGCGATCCGAGCCGGGGCGGGCAGTACCCGAAGCTCCCTAGCGGTTCGTGAGAATGGATTCTTGGCATGCTGGGCCTCGTCGGCGACCACGAGGCCCCAGCCCACGCCCGCGAGTTCCGCAGAGTCCCGCAGCACGACGCCGTAGGTGACCAGCACGATCTCGTCGCGGGCCACGCCACGCAGGTGCCGTCCGCCGCCGTGGTAGCGGCGCACCGGGATCTCCGGGGCGAACCTGAACACCTCCCGCTCCCACGTGCCGAGCAGCGACGCCGGGCACACCACCAGTGACGGCCCCGCATCCGCCGCCCGCCGGTGCAGATGAAGGGCGATCACCTGGATCGTCTTGCCGAGCCCCATGTCGTCTGCGAGGCAGCCGCCGAATCCGATGTCGCACATGGCGGCCAGCCACGCCACGCCACGCTGCTGGTACGGCCGCAGCGTCGCCACCAGGCCAGGGGGCGGGCCCAGTTGCGCAGGGGACGCGGCGATGTTGGCAACGCGCTCGGCGAGATCGGCGATCGGCCCCTCGGCGACGATCGTGACCGCCTCACCGTCGATCTCGGCCGACCCGGACAGCACGGCTCCGAGCGCCTCGATCGCGCGCATCGTCGTACGCGGCGGTCGGCGCAGCTTCGCCAGCAGGACCGGGTCCAGCGTTACCCACCGGCCCCGCAACCTGATCAGCGGGCGCTTCGCCTCGGCCAGCTCGGTGATCTCGTCGGAGTCGAGCAGCTCCCCGTCTAGGGTGAGCTGCCATCGGAACGACAGCAGCGCCTGCAGGTCGAGCCCCGCCTCGGTCAGCTTCTCGGGTGTCGGGGTGACGGCCGCCTGCAGCTTCAGCCCGTCGCCGAGCAGGCTGGACGGCCACAGCACCTCGATGCCCGCACCCGCGAGCTCCTCGGCTGTCGGCCCGAGCAGGGCGGTCATCCCGTTGTCATCAAGCTCAAGCGCCGAAGGGCTGGCCTGACCCAGCGCGGGCGCCAGCGGCGGCCACACCGCTGCGCCGCGGCGCAGCGCAAGCAGCAGGTCGGTCTCGGCCTGCGTGCCGAACCTGGCCAGCACGCTCGCCGGCTGATCCCACAGGTCTGTGGCGTCCACGATCAGGCTCGGGTCGGCGGTGCTGCGCAGCTGGAGCACCAGCCTGAAGGCAGGCGCGGCCTCCGTCGCATCGCCGTCCCTGTCGGCCTCCTCGGCGTCCGAGTCGGCTTCCGCTTCCCACTCGACGTTCCGCAGCGATGGCGGGACGGCCTCGACGCGGAGGCCCAGGCGCGCACCGGCAGCCAGTCCGCCGGTGGTGTCCGCGAGCCAGTCCGCCAGGTCGCCAACCAGGGTGGGCTCCAGAGCGGCGAAAGCCGGCGAGCCGACCGTGCGCGGCGCCGCCGCGGTCCGCACCAGGGTGTCAGCGATCGCATCCCACAGCGCGCGGATCAGCGACTCGGCCGAGCGCATCCGCATCGGACGCGAGCCCGGAACCCCCAGGGCATGCGCGGCCGGCGGGAACGCAGCGGCAAGCTCACGCAGCCAGGTCATGTCGGACGGGTCGAGCGGCCCTACCCGCCAGGCGTCGACGTCGTCTGCGCCGACCGTGGGCAGCAGCCGCCCGCGGGCTACCAGTCCGACCCCGGCAGCAGCGGCAGCGGCCCACACCGCGAGGCTGCGCGTCGAGGTCCGGCCGACCGGGCTGGTCTCGTTCGGATCGATGGCCAGCAGCAAAGGCAGCACCTCGGCCACGGGTACCAGTGTCGCTGAGACGAGGCGCTTACGGACCCCGTACGTCCCGCCGGCGAAAACCAGCTCAATCTTGTCGGATCCAGAGCCGGTGCCCCAGAGCGCGAGCTTGCCTTGCCGCGGGATCTTGCTCGGTACGAAGATCGCATCGCCATCCAGCACGGGACATTACGATAGCGAGGCCGTGGGCCGAGCCGGCCCAGTTCGGCATGAACGGCCGTGCGTGTCGCGCGGTCCGCCTTACCTGCATCGGTCCGGTACCGCAAAGGTCCCGGGCCCCGTGTCAGGGGCGTTACGCCTGGTCTGGGGCGTGCCTGACTGTGCGAGCAGTTCCGCACCGAGTACGGGACCGCAGCCGAAGCTGCCCGGCGGCCAGAGGGTTACGGCCAGCTGCACAAACTGCTGCGGCGCTGGCGGCTGCGGGCGCTCGCCTACTCCGATCCTGGATACGAGGCCAACAAGGAAGCCGCGCGAACCGGATCCGGGACCTGGGTCCCGGCGCGGGACGCCATCCCCGGCTGGGACGAGATGGTCGCTGCCGCTGAGCGCGGAACGGCCGGGTGACCTACCAGGTCGAGTTCGAGGGCGATGCTCTCGTGCGGCTTAACGGGTTGCCGAAAATGCCTTCGACGCCTTGGTAGGGAGCGTCGTGGCACTAACCCGGGAGCCGTGGGACGCGAACGAGGTTGCGCCCGGCGGAGACGCGCCCCTACCGTGAAGTCTTCTTTGGCGACTACGGAATCCTGTCGTTCCGCGTTGATGAGCCGGCCGAGCTGATCCGCATCTTCGGCATCTTGTGGGCTGGCTAGCCGTTCGGTCCGGTGAGGTTGGTGACGCTCATAGGCAGTAATAAGCGCAAACGAGGGGCCACGCCGCGGTCACCCCCGTCCCACTGCCGTCGGACCCGGCCGCCGCCACGGTCGCCGTCAGGCTCACCAGGCTGCCCACTGCCAGCCACCCACCCGCTCCCCCCGACGCGACCGCGGTCGCGTCGCCATATCGCCGGGGCCGCCACGGAAGATGTCAAGGATGTAAGCCATCCAGGATCCGCAGTTTCCGCAGGTTAATGGGCATTGGCCTAGCCAAGAACGCGATCATGCTAGAAATCGATCTCGGCGCTGTGGCTCATAGAGCAATGTGGGGGTATGGGGTCGGTCCCCCCTCGGACACTTTCGATCATGTTCCGACCTGCAGTTACGTCATGGGGCAGGATTTACCTTGCGCATATTCGCAGGTCAGAGCTGTGGGGTTTATGTCGGGTTCAGAATACGGGAAGGTTACGTGACAGACAGCCCAGGGTGCGCTGTCAGCCCGTGCAGGGACGAAGCGACGTTAATCGGGTGCAGGCTCCGAGGCAACGCCCGGCTCTTCCCTGGCCTGCTTTCACCGGCTTGCAGCAGCATGCTGCACTACCGCCCCTGCATCCGCAGGCTGAGGAATTGCCGGGTGTTGAGGGCTTAGCTGGCTAGTGCCCGCTCGACCAGGGCGCGGTAGTCGTCGACCAGGCCGGGCAGGAGCCGCAGATGGACGATCGTGCCGTCGCCTGCGGGCATGAGGTCGACCACCTGGCACACTGCCGCGGCTTCCTCGTCGCCGGCCACGACGAGGGCCCCTGGGGTGATCTGGCCGGGGTCACGCGCTTCATCGAGGAAAGTCCAGACGTAGCCGGTCTCGTCTTCGTCGTTGAGATCAGCAGTGATATCAACCAGGTACATCTCAGTCCTCCTCTCGTCAGGTCGCGCTTCCAGGGTACGCGGGATTGGGTTGCGGAGCGCCGAGGGCTTTGAGCAACTGCCCTAGCTCCTGATCGTCGGCGCGGCGAAGGCGCACGGTGAAGTGCGGGCGCTGCGCTGTTGGCAGCAGTTCGAACCCGTGCTCGGCCAACTGGCCGACGGTGGGCAGGTAGATGGTGCGGAACGTGGTGAACCGGCGGCGAAGCAGGTCGTCGAGTGGCTCATCGAGGACCGCGAAGACCGAGATGCCTAGCAGTGGCTGCCCGTCCAGCGACCAGGCGCGTGCAGTTCGCTGCACATGGCTGCGCAGTTTGTCGGCGGTGTCACGGCCACCCCGGATGACTAGTGTCGTCGCGGCAGGTGGCTGCTCCGCCCGCAACCGCTGACGCTGCTCGATCCGCTCGCCCGGCACTCGCCAATGCTAATCCGTGGTACTTGCCGAGCTCACCTATCTCAGGGCACGACGGTCTGACCCCGATCGAGTACGTCTACACCGTCCCCCATCGTCATGACGGTGTCGGCCAGCCCTCTCCGGGCTGATCATTCTGTCGCGTAGAGGAGTGCGGGCTCTGGGCAGCGGGTCTGGCAGCGGGATGGGTCTCGACGCGACCGTGCTCGAAGGTAGGCTCTGGCGTTATGCCAGCCTCGGTTCAGCCGGTGACGTTCTATGTGCCACCCTCTTCGGCGGAGCCTGTCGAGGTGCGGACCGCTCACTCGGGGCTGCGCATGGTGCTCATCAACCGCGAATCGGTGGGGCTTCTGGATGACGGGTGGGCTGTCCTCGGCGTGTACTTCCTGCTGGGACCCTGCGCTGATGACCCCGATCGTTATCTGGCCTATGTCGGCGAAGTCGGCAGGCGCACATTGCTGCTGCGCCTCAAGGAGCACGTCGGTGGCAAGCGGTGGTGGAGTCGTGCGCTACTTATAGCCAGCGCGTCGGATGAGTTCAACTCCGCGGAAATCGGCTGGCTGGAAGGCCGGCTGTACGACGTGCTGAACAATGCCGTTGCTGCCGAGGTGATGAACAAGGGCCGCCCCGGCGATGAGAGCCTTGCGTCGCAGGATCGCGGTGTCCTTGAGCGCTATATCGAGCCCATCATGGCTGCGTTGCGCGCCTGCGGGGCGTCGCCGGACACGGCAGACCAGAGGCCGCCGACGCCGAGGGGGCAGAAGAAGAAGTTCTACAGGGAGAGCGTCAAGGATCTCATCGACGCCGGCCTGCTCAAGCCCGGCACGATGCTTCAGCCGCTGCGCAAGGGGCTGCTGAAGACAGCGCTTGTGCTGCCGGACGGCAGCCTGCGGGTCGGCGAGCAGGTCTTCACCGCTGTCTCGCCCGCAGCGATGGCGGTCAGCGGCAACAAGGCTGAACCCGGATGGGATTTCTGGGGCGCTCCCTCCGGTGAGGGTGGCTACGTGCCCTTGTTCACGCTGCGGGAACGTCTGCGTGAGGACGGCAAGGCCGTCACTGGCAACGGGGGCGCAGCCGCTTCGCAGCTGGCAACCCCGATGCCAGCTGAGCTGATGACATCGGTGGTCGCCGAGCCGAGCGCCGAACCAGCAGTAGTGCTGATGGCACCAGCGGAAGCGCTGACGCCCAAGAAGCCGCGGCAGTTCAGCGAAACCGTCTCTGACCTGCTGGACGCGGGACTGCTGCTCCCCGGCGACGGGCTGTACCCGGTACGCAAGGCACTCCGGAAGGCGCGCGCAAAGCTGCACCCTGACGGGCGCCTGGAACTCAACGGCGAGGTGTACGGCTCGCTGTCGGCCTCCGCAGTCGCGGTCAGCGGCAACAAGGCAGAGCCCGGATGGAACTTCTGGGCTGTGGAGCGCGACGGCAACCTCATCTCGCTCTACGAACTGCGCGAGCAACTCCGCGCTTCGCGCGCCAACGCCTAGCGCCACGTACAGAACCCTCCCCCGCCAGTGGTCCGCAAGGCCGCCACCATCATTGACGACCCCGTCTATCAAACATACATTCGATAGGTAACACGGTAAGCACCATGTGGCGCGCTTGCTCCCTGCTTCCCGGGCGCGCCGCGCGAGCGGGCCTTTACGCTAGCTCCTTCCCGAGGCCACGAAGGGACACGCGACATGACACGACCACCTAAGCAGCCGTTCGCCGGCCTGCCCGGCCTTCCCGCAGCCGACGACCCGGAGCTGTTAGCCCTGATGCACGGCGTGGGACAACTGTCCCGCGACGGTGCCGAGACGGTAATCCGCAACCTGCTGCGGTCCGCACTCGGCCATGAACGCACAGGTGACGGGGGGTATCTAACTTGTCTCGCCGAAGACAGTCTTTTCACCTTCCGTTTGCGGAGCGATCCTCAGCGTGAAGGGCAGTTTGAATACAAGCCGGCCAAGCCCGCACGAGCGGAAGACCTCGAAGACTTGGAGGCTGTGCTCGCCCGGCATGGCATGACGTAGAAAGCAGGATGCGATGGCGCTGCGGTTCGACCCTGACGGCAATCAGGTCTTAGCCGAGTGGCTTGAGAGCTGCGGTCCATCGAGGGAGGACCGGGACCTCGTCAGTGAGGTACTCCGCGCCGTCGCCAGCGGTGAGAGCTTGCACTGGTACATGGTCAGCGACCCGTCAGATGACACCGTGACGATCATCGAGCCACGCGAAGGGCTCACCGTCCACATTCGGTTATATGCCGACGAGCCCGACCAGTTCGAACTGGTGCGGATCCTCTACATGACTACGATCAGCCCCAACGACCTGGAGGCCAGGGACCGCTAGCCCATTCATCACCCTTCGGGCTGTTATCGACGCTGCCCTCGGCAAGCTCGCCCGCGTGACCTGAGCGCTTGACGAGGCGGCCCCACCGCTCGTGACGGCCATACTGGCGGGCAATCTCCCTCCCGCTCGGAAGTGAACCGTCACCTGCCCGGTTGGCCTGAGCCCATTGCCACGCCTGCCGCCGAAGGTCCCGGCCGGGGGTGCCATGGCTGCGGGATCCGTCGCTCGGCCCGTGCGGCCCGGCAAGGGTCTGTCCCGGCTCACGCATAGCGCCGCCGACAGCTGTCAGGCGGCCAGGCTGCAGCCTCCGGTGATGGCTCCCCCTGTCCAACGCCACCCGTGGCGCTGCGGCGCACCTGGCGCATTAACAGTTCGTACGCCGCAATCAGCGCGAACGACGGCCATGCCGCGATCACCCGCCCCGTCGCGGTCGGCTCGGCGACCGCAACGTTGGCGGCAAGGCTCGCCACGCTGCCGATGACCAAGAGCGCCCAGGGCAGTACCCCGCCACGACTGCCGGAACGCGAGTCGGCCAGCAACGTGGTGGACGCTGCCACAATCATCCCGTCCACCGAGAACGGGGTCAGCGCCGCCACCCACCCCGGCTGCCCGTGCGACTCCACCAGCATGTGCATGTGCAGGTAGGAAACCGTCGCCGCGATCAAGGCCAGTAACGCCACGCACCCCGTCGTCGTCCACCTGATCCAACGATCCACCTGCCCACTCACCGCTGACCTACCAGCGGGAACTCACCAGTCAAGACACATTGGCTTTTGGGTGCACTCGGACCTCGGACACACAAACGGGTGATTTCTCCCCAAAACAGGCACCACTTGAACACCCGCTGCGGACCGGCTGCCCGTCATGGGCGCCGGCCGCCCGTCGGCTGGTCCTGCCGTCCCCCCAGGGGAGGCGGCCATGACTGACCAGCTCATCGCGCCCGTCATCCCGCCTGCCACCGGCCCGGCTCACCGTCGGCCCGGCATGCCCGGCAGGCCCGGCAGGCCCGGCAGGCCCGGAGCCTTCCCGCTGCCGCTGGCCAGCCCGCCCCCTACCGCGCAGGCGCCAGGAGGCGTGATCTACGGGATGGGCCGGATCGACGCCTCCGGCCGCGTCGCCGACCGGGCCATCACTAGCGTCCTGGGCTGGCACGGCGGCGACCGGCTGACCGTCACCGCCACCGCTGGCGTGGTGATCGCACGCCGCGACCCCTCCGGCATGGTCACCCTGCCGGCCCGGCCGTGCATCGCGATTCCCGCCGCGCTGCGCCGCCGCTGCGGGCTGTATCCCGGTGACCGGGTACTGCTCGCCGCGGCACCCCAGGCGGGCATGCTCGCCGCCTACTCCTTCGCCGTGGTCGACCAGGCGATCAGGGCGCACGGCGCACTCCTGTCCGCCGAAGGGAGCCAGCCGTGACTGCCACCAGCCCCGCCGCGCACCCAGGTACGTCCCGCCAGGCCGACGTCGACACGGCGCTGCTGCTGCTGGAGCGGCTGGGCCTGTCCCCGGCAGACCTGACGGCCGTCCCCCAGAACCGGCCGGCCGTGCCGACGTTCGCCGAGTACGTGCCGGTCGTGTCGGCGGCGGTAAGCGCCGGCTGCCGCCGGGCGTACGGCTCGTACTGGAACCGGGTCATCGAGCACTGGGGAGACCGCCTGGATGAGCCCACCCCGTCGGAGATCCGGCAGCTGATGGCCTACGTGAAGATCCACGTGGTGGCCCGCCGCAATGCGCGTGGCGGGCGCAGTGCGGAGAAGCACCTGGTGGCTGCGCTGCGCTGCCTGTACCGGCACGCCGAGGACGACGGGCTGATCACCGAGGCGGGCAACCCGGCCCGCAAGGTGGCCAAGCCCCGCCGCCTGCCATCGACCCGCCGGGCCGTGCCCGATACCCGGCTGGCGGAGATCAACCAGGTCGCTGCCACCACCGGGAACGACCCGGACCTGGACACGCTGCTGCTGCGGCTGCACACCGAGACCGCCTGCCGCCGCGGCGGCGCGCTGGCGCTGCACCCGCAGGATCTCGACCCCGACCAGTGCCTGATCCTGCTGCGGGAAAAAGGCGAGACAGTCCGCTGGCAGCCGGTCTCGCCCACCCTGATGACCCGCCTCCTCCAGCATGCCCAGGAGCGCCACGCCCCGCCAGGCGGGCAGTTGCTGCGTTACAGGAGCGGGCAGCCGATTACCAGCCGCCGCTATGACCACCTGTGGACCCGCATCGGCAGGCAGCTGCCCTGGGTGGCCACTCAGCAGATCAGCACCCACTGGATACGGCACACCACCCTGACATGGGTCGAGCGCAACTTCGGCTACGCCGTCGCCCGCGCCTACGCCGGCCACACCGACAGCGGCGGTGACACCGGCGCCACGTCGACCTACGTCCGCGCCAGCCTCAGCGAGGTCGCCGCCGCGCTGGCCGCGCTGATCGGCGAACCCCACCCCCTCGCCACACCGGAAGCATGGTGATCCGCATGGCTACTCTCACCGCCGGAATACGTCGCGCCGCCACCGCGGATGGCCCGGGTGTGCGTGGTCCGTCCCCGGTCCGGACCGCACGGTCCTGGCCGCTGCTGGTCCTGGCCGCCCCGGCCGCGGCCGAGGTGTGGTCCGGCTGGGTCGGCATCGCGCAGAAGACCGGTTTCGGGCTGGTCTCCCCGCTGCCGGGCATCTGGCCCTCCCTGCACCTGGACACCACCATTACCCTGCCGCTCGGTGTCGAGGCCTACGCCGCGTACGCACTCCGCGCCTGGCTGGCCAGCGGGCACGCGGTCAGCGGCCGGACGCGCCGGTTCGCTAAGTGGTCGGCGATCTGCTCCTTCGCACTCGGGATGGCCGGGCAGGTCGCCTACCATCTTCTAGCCCAGGCCGGGGCGGCACGGGCGCCGTGGGCTATCACCACCATCGTGTCCTGCCTGCCGGTCCTGGTCCTGGGCATGGGAACCGCCCTGGCCCATATGCTCCGCGCCGACGCCGCCACCGCGGATGCGCAAGACAGCGGGACCGCAGGACCAGCCATCCTCCGGTCCCCGGCCTGGTCCCCTGCGGACCAGGCCGGACCGGACCAGGACCAGGCCGCAAGCGGCGGGACGCTGGCCAGGTCCAGCCGTCCGGCCGGGACCAGAATGTCCCCGGACCTGGATCACAGCCTGACCGCAGGGACCACGAGACCCGCGCCACCGGCCGCGCGGCCGGAGATGGACCAGGCTCGCCTTGTCGCCAGGTTTGCCGCGTCGGGGAAGCCGGTATCACGGCGAGCTTTACGCAGCGGCGGAGCCAGGGGCTCCAACGAAGCCCTGAACGCACTGGCCCGCAAGGTTAACGCCGAACTAGCAGGCGCAGCCGCGCAGCCCACCCGCGAAACGACTCAGCCAGGCCCATAGGTCAGGCCCGTAACACACCGGCCCAGTCTGCGCCGGGCAGTATTTGGGTGCCGCCCACGGATTGAAAGTCCGCTGCTCTACCGTTCACGGCGGTTCGGGGGAGTCCTGACCTGGGCATGTGAACTCGCCTGGCACCCTCTGGACTCCTATGAACTGCAACTAGAACTGCAACTGCGGACCGGTGCCGCTGTGGACCGCGAAGCCCGGCACACGCAGGCTGACGCCGTGCTCGCCCGGGGTAGCGGGCGGCTTCTGTCGTGTCTCCTGTCGGAGGGCCGGTCCGCGGTGCCTGAGCCCGGGGCCGGCTCTGCGCTGGGCTACAGCAGCGGCCAGTGCACACCCGCAGCGGCACGCCCAGCCATCGCACACCTCCATGCTGGTGCGGCGATGGCCACATGGCGGCCGTCTGTCGGGCGTGGTGCCCGGCTCGCGAGCGGGCCATTGCCCGGGACGCGGAAGGCAGACCGATGACCGCCAGAGCGGGCACCCTACGCGCAATTCCCCGAGCCGCGAGCGTGAACGGGGGCCCGGAAGGGAAAGCCGCCCGGCCGTTTTCGGCTGTCGGTCGGGGTGGTCCGCGTCGGTCGCCCGTCATCTGCAGGACCCCAAAGGCGGATTGGGACCGGCCATCCCCGATTGGGTCCGGACGTCGGCGGCCCGTGCAGTCCTGGCCGCTGTTTGTCCTGGCGCTGCCCGCTGCGGTAGCCATGTGGTCCGGGTGGGTGGGGATCGGCCAGATGACCGGTTTCGGCCAGGTCCATCCGCTACCCGGGCTTTGGGATTCTCTGCATGTCAACACCGCGGTCACCCTGCCGGTTGGAGTCGAGGCCTATGCCGCCTATGCGCTGAGCGCGTGGCTGTCCGCCAGCGCCGCAGTGTCCTTCCGGACCCGCCGATTCGCCCGCTGGTCCGCGATCGGATCCCTCCTGCTAGGCATGGCTGGCCAGGTTGCGTACCACCTCCTTGCGCAGGTTGGGACTGTCCATGCTCCTTGGGGCATTACCACCGCCGTGTCCTGCCTGCCGGTCCTGGTCCTTGGCATGGGCGCCGCGCTCGCGCATCTGCTCCGCGCAGACATGCACGGTACGAACGAGCCGGGCCAAGCTAGGTCCGGCGGGCCGGACCAAGTGGTGGCCCGCGCGGACCACCGCGGCACCCGCCAGGACCAAACTGGAGGCACGATCTGGCAGGACCGCCTTGCCGAGGCCGAGATCACGGCCGAACGGCTGACCGCAGCGGGCCAGCGCGTGTCCCGCCGCACGCTACGTGCCGCTGGCTTGCACGGCTCGAACGCAGACCTGGGTGCGTTTGCCCGCATAGCCAAGTCGCGGACAACCACTGTGGCAGCGCTCGTGGATCAAGGCTAGTCGCTGGCGGCGGAACATCCCCTTTCGGGCAATGCGTTCGTAGGGCGGCGCGCTTCCATAGGCATTACGTTCCATGCGCCTTCTGGCGTGACTCTGTTTCGGACGACCTACAGGGAGAAACGCTCGCCCTTCTCGGCGAATGTTTCCATACGCCTTGTGGCGTGACTTCTGTTTCGGCCCGGGGATGGCTCGTTTCGCGCAGGACGCTGACCACTATCTGGCGGAGATTGCCAGGCAGCTCGAATCAGGCACCTATGAGCCAGGCCGGCTCACTCCGGTGGCCTTGCCTCGCCCGGACGGGCAGCTGCGGATGCTGTACGTTCCTACAGTTCGCGACCGAGTGGTCGAGCGCTCCATCCTGGCTGTGGTCACGCCCCTCATCGATCCGTGGCTTGGCCCGTTCAGCTACGCCTACCGCCCAGGGTTGGGGGCGCGGACGCCACCCAGGCCATCGCCCTATTGCGGGATGAGGGCCTGCGCTGGGTAGCGCGCCGACTTTGACGACTGCTTCGGCAGAATCCCGGTGCCCCGGCTGCGGCGGGAGCTGCAGGTACTTATCGAAGACCCCGGTCTCCTCGCCCTCATCGAGTGTTGCGCGTCACTCGAAATGAGCATGACGGCGACGCTCACGGTGAGCATGTAGAGCGGGACATTCCGGGCGCGTGATCGGGGGTTCGTGCTCATGATGGTGGCGGCGTGGTGCTCACGGTGTCGCTGTGCGCGCCGCCCTCGTGGTGCGGTGCCGCTGGGAGTTGGAGCTGTCCTGTCAGGTAACCCGGCACGCAAGACCGCGAACGCCCGGGTCCGCGACGCGGGAAAGGAGCTGGCCACCGCCGAGCGTGCCCTCGCGGCGCTGCTCGCCGACCCAGACACCACGGCGGCCGCCAAGAACAAGGCGATCCCCGCCGCCTACCGCACGATCAGCACGGCGAAGAAGAACGTCAAGGACGCCATCGCCGCCCGGGACAAGATCTCGGCGAAACTGCCCGCCGACCAGATAGACCCAGGCGCCCGCACCGCGGTGCTGCGCGCCGGGCGCCGCTGCCTGCAGATGGTGCTGCGGCTACTCGCGCACAACGCCGAGCACTGGCTGTCCGGGCACCTCAACGCCTACCTGCGCGACGACGACGAATACCGTGCCATCACCCGCGAAACCAACATCCGCAGCCTCTCCGGAACCATCACCTTCACCCCCGCCGCGATCACCGTCGCCCTCGAACCCCATGGCCAGCCCCGCGTCGCCCGCGCCCACACCATGCTCATCGACGAGATCAACCACACCCCGCCCGTCATCCCCGGCGACAACCGGCCGATCACCTACCGCATCGCTCCTCAGGCAAGCCTTAACCCCGACCGCAGCAGGTCTTCCGGAGATCTGGGGCCTTGTCAGACTTGCATCAGCGGGATCTGTCCCAGTACGCAGACCATGCACCTCCGCCGGTGACTGATGAGACCGTATCCAGATAGGCGGTATTGCTAGCGTTCACCATGTCTACGGCGTAGATAGTGGTTCTGGCGCCGCCATTGATCTTTGTCCTGGTGAAATGCGCTGTATGGAAATCCGCCAGAGGCAGGATGCCGCCAGAGTACGGGGCCTCCATGATGGCTTCGGCGCTGGTGTCCTTGAAGCTTCCACTTCGGTGGATGACGTGGCTCCAGTGCCTGGTGGAGTCGGCGATTGTCAGGGTGTATGAGTCTCCGCTTCGGTTGACCTCTGCCGTGAGATGATCACCTGGCAGTACGGTACCTGACAGGTTGACCTGATACGCCGGGTACATCTCATACCAGGCACGGTGACTGACTACCCCGTTTAGGCACTGACCGTATGTGCCAAGCTGCTCGACGGTAGTACTGTTTGCCCCGTCAAGTCCTACCCAGGCTGATTCCATCTGCCAGGGAGAGCTACCGGAGCAGCTAACAGATGGCTCAATCCAGGTTGACTTAACCTGCCAGAACGCACCACGGGCAGTGCTGATGGCTGTGTACCCAGACCAGTTCTTGGAATACAGCGTGTTCCGTGGCCTGTTAATGGCGTTACCGCCTGGTGACGGCGCTGGGATCATTACGCTGGCGGCGGGCGACGATGCTGGAATCAGCGGGTTGGAGTGCGGAGAGCTACCAGGGATCTTCGGGTAGCCCGGATAGACTGTCTTCCTGGACGAGGCCAGAGTGCTACTGAGCGTAACAGCGATGGCAACTGCTACCGCGATAGCTACAACGGCGACTAGTACAATTCTGCGATTCATGCTGACCCCGCCGTGGCTGCGGCCGTGGTCACGTTGATCTCGGCGGCCCCGTTGGTCAGGTCGGTTGTCGCTGTGTTGACGTCCCCGGATGAGATAGCGGTGCCAGCATTGACGTAATCCTGCATCCCCTGCGTGTAGTCGGACAGTTCCGCAGACAGTGTGGACTGCCCCGGGTTCCTTGGCTGTCGGGTAATCATGGGTTCTCCAGGTTGTCGTCGGATCCGCTTGTGAGATGCGCTCGTGGTCGTCGTGTGGTTTCCTCAGAGCCACCGGCCTGTTTCCTGCCTTGATTTTCAATCTGTGACGCTATGACCACTCTGTGTGATTTACCGTGTGGTCCCCAGAGGCAACGTCCCTGTGCTGGGGGAGGAGTTGTGCTCGGGTCTTCCGGCCCGGGCCAACGGCCACACGGCCGTCTCCCAGTGGCTGGGCGGGACGCGGAGGACGGTGATGATGCCGCCCCGGCCAAGGTCACCGGCGCGGACGGCAAGGAGCAGAGCTTTGCCCACAAGATCCGCAGGGAGCCGGAACGCCCGCACCCGTGGAGTGAGCGCGGTGTCGATGTCCGAGGTCGTGTGCACGGATGACTGAAGTCATCTGCACGCGCAGGTGAGAGGCTGCAGTTCGTTGTCCGTCCTGGGTCGTCTCTACGCAAGCGGTTCGGTCATCGGTGTCAGCGGCGCCGGGAGGATCGGGGCCGTGAGCAGTGCGCCGTGAGCAGTTGGTCCAGAACGGCCCGGGCGGCGGCACGACGAGTGGGTCTGCGGGACCAGGCCGCGGGCAGGACGACCCCGAGCAGCACCACGAGCAGGACGACACCAGTCAGTCCGGTGGCCAGGGCGGCCAACAGGGATGTGGTGTGGGCGGCGAGGGTGCCGCCGACGGTCGCAGTGGCCACGGTGAGCGGGATGGTGCCGGTGCGGGCCATGGTCGGGCTCCTCGGCGAAGTCAGCGACCCGACCGTAGAGGGTTGGGCGGTCCGGCGGGCCATCCGCAGACCAGGACAGCGTGCGCACCCTCGGTAGGCCCGCTTCCGAGTTGCGACGAGGCGCCGGTGGTGAGGTGCCGGCGTGCCTGTTCACCGCGTGTCGAGGACGGCCACGCAGGATAATCGTGCGATGAGTGACGACAAGCTCGGACCGGCACGCCGGCCACGGCCGCTGTCTCGCCCACAGCTGCCGCCCGGCCCGCTGCGCGAGCTGAAGGACCTGCTGTACGAGCTGTACGCGCAGGCCGGCTGCCCCACCTTGGACCAAATCACTGAGGGCATCCGCGGCGACGACAGCCTGGCGGGTGCCCCGCAGCGGGACACCATCCGCCGCGTCCTCAGCTCCCCGGAGTTGCCGGCCAGCCAGCACGACGCCGTGGCGGTCGCGACGGTGCTGGCCCGGGCCGTCGGCTGGGATGCAGGCGACACCGCTAGCCGGGCCCGCCAAGCGTGGGTGGCGGCGCGGCTGGCTTTACCGCTAGGGCGACCGCTCAGGGAGATCACGGACCCGTTCGGCCTGGAGGTCCACCGGTGCATCGACGGTGGCACGGCCGGCCTGCCGGTCCTGCCACCGTACGTGCAGCGCGAGCACGACAAGCAACTCGAGCAGGTCCTCAAGGCGGTCACCAAGGAGCAGGTCAGCCGGATCGTCGTCCTGGTGGGGGGGTCGTCTACCGGCAAGACCCGGACCTGTTGGGAGGCGATCGACGCGCTACGCAAGGAGAAGGAGGAGTGGCGGCTGTGGCACCCCCTTACGCCAGATCGGCCCGAGTCGCTGCTGGAGGGCCTGCCCCGGCTCGGGCCGCGGACCGTGGTGTGGCTGAACGACGCCCAGCACTACCTGCGCACCCCAGCCAGCCCCCTGGGGGAACGAGTCGCTGCGGCGCTGCGGGACCTGCCCCGCGACCCGTCCCGGGGCCCAGTCCTGATCCTGGGCACCATCTGGCCGCCGTACTGGCACACCCTCACCACACCCCCCCGACCCGAACACCAGCAGCGACGACCGGCACGCCCAGGCCCGGGCCTTGCTGACCGGCACCGACATTCCAATCCCGGACGCCTTCACAGGCACGGACCTGGACGAGCTGAGTGCCACCTCGGCCGTGACCGGCGACCCGCGGCTGGCCCAGGCCGCCGAGCATGCCGAGCAGGGACAGGTCTCCCAGTACCTGGCCGGCGGCCCCGCGCTGCTTGAGCGGTACCGCACCGCCCTGCCGGCCGCGTGCGCCCTAATCGATGCCGCGATGGACGCCCGGCGTCTCGGCCACGGCCTACGACTCCCGGAGTCGCTGCTGGAGGCCGCAGTCCGCGGGTACCTAACGGACTCCCAATGGGACGGCCGCGGCCAGGATTGGCTCGAACAGGCCCTCGCCTACACCGCCAAGGACTGCAGAGGGGCCCGCGGGCCGCTCACCATCATCCAGCCCAGCCCAGGCGACCCGCCCCCCGCAGGGCGCTACTACCGGCTGGCCGACTACCTCGAACAGCACGGACGCACAAGGCGGCTCCGCCCGATGCCAAAGGCACTGCTGGATGCCTTAATCGCCGATGCCGCGGCGGAAGACCTCGCCCGCTTCGGCGGCCAAGCCGAGGAACAAGGCCTCAACCAGGCCGCCATCCGGTTGTACGGGGCGGCCGCCGAGCGCGGTAATACGTCGGTTCTGCTGCGGCTGGCCTGGCTGTTGCGCAGCGCCGATCGGGTCGAGGAAGCACTCACCTGCTGCCGGCGGGCCATCAAGGCCGGTGACACCAGCGTCGAGGAAACGATGGCTGACCTGCTGGTCCAAGTGGGCCGGGCCGAGGAAGCGATTCCCCTCTTTCAGCGCGTCGTCGAACGCGGCCGAAACGGTTACCCCATCGACGCGTACTGCGCGCCGTAGAACGCCCGCTCGTACTCGCCGATCACCACCGCGTCCCACCCGCGGTCCGGATCGGCGAGCTGAGCGACGAGGGCGGCGGCCTGCGGGCGGCGCGCCCAGGTCAGCGTCCGGCTCAGCCCGGAATCGAAGGAATGCGCCACGATCTGACCGTGGCCAGCGACCAGCGCCCCGGCCTGGCCGAGCTGCCGTTCGTGCGCGCCCCTGAGCGGTGGGCTTTAGGAGGCGCTGGCCGAGTAGTTGTTGATGGTGAAGTTCTCCTGCGCGTTGTTCGTGCCGCTGACCTCCCACCCGTACT
>OCZT010002787.1_pt1 | contig 18006 bp, 10 predicted proteins | sample 1539031 | NCBI WGS metagenome assembly OCZT01 (sample SAMEA3539308, study PRJEB22396) | soil metagenome | biome: tundra; feature: field; material: soil | place: USA | collected 2010-05 | depth 0.15 m | reverse complement strand
AGGGCCACATCTCGCCGGCGCCGGAGCAGTGGTACATCTTCAAGCCGATCTGGCCGGCGACGGCCGCGGAAGAGGCCCAGCTGGAAGCCCGGAACCGTGCGGCGATGGCGAACGACGCCAGGGGCGCGGCCCCGAACGGCGAGTCGGCCCCGAACGGCGACGCGTCGCCCAGCCTCCGGGAGCGATGACCGGCCGCGCGTCGCCCGAAGCGAGCGGGGCCGCCGCGTCACGGCGCGGATCCGCCGCGCGTCGGCGCGGGCTTCGACGCCGGCTCACCGACAATTTGACCGCGCTCCTCGCCATCGGCGCCCTGAAGCTCGTCCTCCACATGCCCGATCGACCGATCTGGGCGCTGGCCGATCTCGCGGGCAGCATCTCGTACCGCACCTCGCGCACCCGACGCGACCGCGCCCGCCGGAATCTCCGGCGCGTCGTCGAGTGGATGGCGGCCACCGGCCAGGGAGCCGAGTCGTACCGCGCTGCCGCAACGGATCCGAAGGCTCTCGAGGCCCTGGTCAGGTCCGCCTTCAAGAACCACGCCGCCTACAGCGTGGAGCTGGCTCGGGCGCCGAGGTTCACCGAGAGCTGGGTCAACGAACGGCTCGATGTCGAGAACCCAGAAGAGGTCGAGGCGTGGCTGACGCCCGGCCGGGCGTTGATCCTCATCGGCATGCACTTCGGGGCGATCGAGGTGCCGGGCATCTTCGCCATCCATCACCTGGGCAAGATCGTGAGCCCGATGGAGACCGTCGCCAACGCCCGCATCCAGCGCTACATCTTCTCGACGCGGGACACCATCGGCATCCGCATCGTGACTCTCGAGGAGGCGGGCGTGGAGTTGCTGGCCGCCCTTCGGCGAAACGAGGCGGTCGGGCTCGTGGCGGACCGCGACCTCACCGGACGTGGCATCGAGGTCGAGCTGTTCGGGGCCCCGATGAAGATCCCGGCAGGGCCGATCCTGCTGGGCGTCGAGACCGGCGCGCCGATGTACATGTCGGCCGTGCGGCGGGTCGGCCCGGGCCGCTATCGTGGCGGCGTGCGCCAGCTTGCAACGCCGGTGGGATCGACTCGGCGGGAGCGCAGTCGGGATCTGGCCCGCCAGGAAGCTCGGCTATTCGAACAATTCATCATGGAAGCACCCGAGCAGTGGCTCGCTCTGTTCCACCCGATCTGGCCTGATCTGGAGCAGCCGGCAATGCACGACGGAGACAAATCGTGACCTCTGGTGAAACCTCGAGGCTGGGCCAGGCCGACATGCACATCCATTCGATCGCCTCGGATGGGACGGCGTCGGCGGCCGAGATCCTCGACTATGTGGAGCGCTGCCTCGATCTGGACGTGATCGCCATCGCCGACCACGAGCGGATCGAAGGCGCCGTGGAGTGCCAGCGTCTTGCACGCGAGCGCGGCAGCCGGGTGGATGTAGTCGTGGGCGAGGAGGTTACGACCCGGAGCGGTCACCTGCTGGGCCTCTTTCTCCAGGCCCGCCTCAAGCGGAACCAGCGCGTCGAGACCACCGTGGCCGAGATTCACGAGCAGGGCGGCCTGGCCATCGTGCCCCACCCCTTCTCCGCTTTCACGCTCGGCATGCGCAAGCACGCCATCATGCGCGTCCACCTGTCGACCGATCGGCTGGTCTACTGGGACGCCCTTGAGGGCTACAACCCATCGACCGCCGGTCGATTCGGGCGCGCAGCGACCATGCGCCAGGGGGCCGAGCTCGGCCTGCCGATCGTCGGCAACAGCGACAGCCACACCCTCGACACGGTCGGCGACGGCCGAACGTACTTCCCGGGCTCCTCGGCGGAGGGCTACCGGCGCGCCCTGCTCGACCGAACCACCAGCGGCAGCTGCGCGGACTGGGGCTTGGTCCGCGAGACGTTCATCTACGGCCGCCAGGTCCGCAAGCAGGTCCGTGACGTGGCTCGCTGGGGCAGGCGCAACCTGCTGAAGGACGATGCGCCCCGCGACCTGGGCGTGCCCAGAGAACAGCTCGTTCTGCAGCGACAGGCCGAGTCGGAATACTTCTCCTGTAGGGGCGGCGCTCGGCCAATTGGCGACCTGGCGGAGCGGGCCGACCGGCGCGAGTTCGAGGAGCCGTCTGCGTGAAGATCGGCCTCGTCACTCCCTACGTCTACCCGCTTCCGGGGGGCGTGAACGAGCACGTCCGCTTCCTGTATGAGAACCTCCGGCTGCGTGGACACGACGTCCGCATCATCACCAGCAGCCACGGCCTGCAGCGCTCTTCCGAGGGCGACGTTATCCGGATCGGGAAGGGCTTCAGCGTCCCGAGCAACGGCTCGGTCGGGACGATCACCCTCTCGCCGCGCTACCTGTCGCAGGTCCAGAAGGTCCTCGATCGCGAGCGGTTCGACCTGCTCCACTTCCACGAGCCGTTCGTGCCGTTCCTATCGCTCGTGATGCTGCGCCAGTCGACGAGCGTGAACATCGCTACGTTCCACGCATACGCCGGCTTTTCGCCGGCGATGGAACTCGGCAGCAAGACGCTCCAGGGCTATGCCAGGCGACTCCACGGCCGGATAGCAGTCAGTGCCGCGGCGCGCCACTTCGTCGATCGCTTCTTCCCCGGCGACTACAAGGTCATCCCCAACGGGGTCGACGTCGGCCGATACCAGCGCGCGGTTCCGGTGGCCCGCTGGCAGGATGGCTGCCCCAACGTCCTCTTCGTCGGGCGCCTGGAAGATCGCAAGGGTCTGCCGCACCTGCTCAAGGCCTTCCGCCTGCTTCGAAAGGGCGGCGTCGAATGCCGGCTCCTGGTCGTGGGCTCCGGACCTCAGGAGCGCGAGGCGCGGCGCTACGTCATGACCCGGGGATTGCAGCAGGTGGAATTCCTCGGCCGCGTGAGCGACGCGGAGAAGGCCCAGCTCTTCCGCACAGCGGATGTCTTCGTCTCGCCCGCCACCGGTCGCGAGTCGTTCGGAATCGTCCTGCTGGAGGCGATGGCCGCCGGTGCCCCGATCGTTTGCAGCGATATCCACGGCTACAAGGGTGTGGCCCAGCGCGGCCGCCAGGCAATCCTGGTGCCGCCGCGGGACGCCAAGGCTCTGGCCGCGGGTATCGAGGAGCTCCTCGCCGACCCGGACCTCCGGGCTCGAATGGGCGCCGCGGGGCAGGAGCGGGCGGCCCAGTTCAGCTGGGAGCAGGTCACCGCCAGGGTCGAGGACTACTACGGCTTCGTGATCCGCCGGCTCGCGGCCCAGGGCCAGCTACCGACGGGTTTCCGCGCCGAGGTGCCGCCCGCCCCGCACCCCGCCCTGGTCGAGCGCAGGGGCTGAGGTCCGCCCCTGCCCAGCGCGAGGGGTCGCGCAGCCAGTGGCCGGCTCAGAGTATCGGCTTGTCCTTGCGCGACGGCCTCGGTGGGACCGCGGCCACAACCGTGGCCGGCGGAATCTCGGTCGCGCCGGAAAGCAGCTTCGCCCTGCGGAAACCGATGACTATGCGTCGCTCCCAGGCGGCCCACGCGACGAGCCCCGCCACCAGCAGAGCGAGCATGGTCAGTGCGAGCGGCCACGTTCCGATCACCTTGACCGAGGAGGCGGCCTGGAGATTATCCGAGAACTGGAAGCCGTAGAACCAGGTCGGCATGACGCCGTCATAGATGCCCAGGATCGCGTTGGGCATGGGCAGAGCCGACAGGTCCGGATAGAGTGCCACGAAGGCGGCGATGCCGAAGATGCAGACCGCCAGCACGAACCGGCGGGGGTTGCGGGCCGTCAGACAAACCACGGCCAGCAGGACGCCCACCAGTAGCATCGCGATCGAGATCAGAGATGGCGGCAGCGGCGCGCGGAACAGGCTGTCACGGGGCCCGTACTGTCCGAGCCACCACAGCAACACACCTGCCAGCACGACGGGCACGAGCAGCTGGATGACCCAATACCGATCCTCGAGGCCGGCGTTCTGCCGGCGCTCGAGACGCCACAGGAGCATCGCCAGCGCGGCCAGTGCGAGCACGAGAACGATGCCGATCAGCAGGATCCGCGTCTCGATGTTCACGTCGCCTGTCCCCGAGCCGCAGATCGTGTTCCCGAAGTAGTCGGTGGTGCTTACACGAGCCAGCCCGCACAGCGGATCTTTGAGAAGCCAGATGGCAGCCGGGAACAGCAGCGCCGCCGCTCCGGCGACCCGGGCGAGCAACCACGTCCGGCGGGACGGTCCGTGCCAAAGCTCGGCCATGAAGTAGGCGAGGGCTAACAGGAAGAACGGTAAGGCCGTGTAGAAGTGGTACTGGAACGCGGCCCGGTCGATGCGGGACCAGGACAGCCATTGCCAGAAGAAGGCTACGGCGATCAGGGTCAGACCAAGGCTTCGCCGCTTGAAGGCCTGCCAGCAGATGAAGACCATGGCGACGATCGCCAGCCACCACAGAGCTGGGTTGCCGCCGTCGTGGATCCACGAACCGGTGTCACTGCCGTAGCCGACGCTCTCGAACCAGACGGGCTTCAGGTCCATTGGCCAGGTCCACCACGGCGACGATGCCGCGTGCGAGGCTCGCAGGTCGTTGTGGTAGTTGTACATCTGGATGGTCAGATCCCAGAGCGTCTGACCGGTATGCCCCGGCGCTGGCCAGGAATCGTCGCAGCGGCCTTGGGTCGTGTCGAAGTGCCAGCAGGCGATGGTCGGCAGGGCGCCCGTGGCGTCCGTCTGCGTTTGCCAGGGCATGTCCCAGGGAAGATAGAAGGCGACGTAGATCACGACCGGAAGCAGGAGCACGCAGGCCGCCATCCATGCGGCGTGGAGGCCGAAGCCCGTGCCCAGACGCAGCCATCCCTCCGGGGCCGGCGATGGCGGGCCGGCGAACCTGGCCGGGTCGTTGGGTCCGGGCGGCGCGGCCAATGGCCCGAAGCCGAGCGTGCCACCGAACCAGAAGGCGCCCGCGGCCAGAGCGCCGAGGGCCAGTCCGCCCAACCCGACCTCGATCAGTAGACCGCTGCCCCGCAAGACGCCGACGAGGCCGGCAAGCGCGCCGACGACGAGCGGCGCCCCGATCGCGAACTGGAATTCCTCGCGTGTCCAGGCAATCGGGTGATAGGCATTGACGGCGGCCGAGATGGCCGTGGCCGCCAGCATCAGGATGAAGAAGGTGTAGTTCGGAGCCCCGTTGTCCATCGTGCCCGGCGACATCGCCAGGCCCGCGCCGAACAGCCCTGCCGCGACTACGGCGGTCACGACACCGATGAAGACCTTGTCGGGTGTCGTTCGTGTCGCCATGGCCCAGACAGAGCCGCCCACCACGACGGCAAGGGCGAGCCCGATCAGCAGCAGCACCCCCGCCGGGTTGCCGGTGTTTGGCGCAGTGGTCATCTCGGCGATGGCCATCCAACCCAGGACGCCGGTGCCGGCAGCCAGACCGAGAATCGTGACCAACCTGCCAAGGGCCGACCGCAGGAGGATCAGGATGCCGATGCTGGCCATGGCATAGACGGCGACCCACTTCGAGGCGAGGGCCAGGCCGAGAACCACGCCGAGGACCGGCATGCCGAGCCAGAAGGCAGCCCGGCTCTTCCACACCTTGAGCCATAGGACGGCGAAGATCAGGTAGGCCAGTAACAGGAACCCACCGACATAGGTGTCGTTCATGGCGATGCGCGATTGGGCGAAGAACATCCCGTCGACCACAGTGAAGAGGGCGACGAGGAGGCCGATCGACCGCCGGCGGAACAGGATCCTGGCCAGGAGATACAGGCAGGCCGCCATCAAGGCGCCGAAGAGAACCCCGACGATGCGCCAGGAGAAGGCGAACTGACCGACGTCCACGGTGGCCATCGAGCCGGTCGAGGAGAGCGCCATGATCTGCTCGCGGTCGACGTCCTGCATCGTTGCGGCCGAGTCGAGACCGATGGCAACCGGCTCGAAGGGCAGCCTGGCGTCGGAAAACACCGCGTCACCATTGGATTCGATTGCGTATACCGTCCAGCCCGTGCCATCGGGCGTGCGCCCGAGGGCCTGAAAGAGCCTGGTCGCCCGGTCGAACACGACCTTCGTGATGGTGCCCGGCATCTTCTCGAGGGCCTGGTTGCCGTACCTCACGACGGACCAGGGGGTGGTCGAGGCATCGATCCTGATCAGGAGGATGGATTTGCCCGCGGCAACGTACGAATTCTGGTCGCCGCGGACGCCCGAACCCGTGAAGTCCGAATAGTTGATCGCAATCGAGGTCGCAGGTTCGTCCGTGGGCAGGGTCGAGGTGACCACCAGGTGGCGCAGGTCCAGGGTCCCGAGGCCGCTCGCGTAGGCCACCAGCGCCTGCGGGTCGGAGGTCACGATCTGGAGGTCGGGCAAGTCGCCCTGCGCGATCAAACCCTGGATAGAGGTGACCTGGTCGGAGCTGATGGCCCCAACATCGACGGCCTGAGGCAGACCGGCCGTAGATGCGGCGTCGAGGGCGGCCTGGGCCGCGCTGGCGTCGATGCCCATGGCAGAGGCGAGCGCCTGAGCCTCGGCCGGGGCCGATGGGGACGTTGTCGGCGTCGTGGGCGTCGTGGTCGATGGATTCCTGATCAGGGCCGCACCGCCGGTTCCCAGATCGGAGAAGTCCGCCGCTCCTGGGACCAGACCGCGAGCCACGATGGTTCCCCCGCCCTGGCTCAGGTCGATCGAGACGATGTTGCCCGTGCCGTCGACGGCCAGGATGAAGGGCGGCGACCCGGTGTACAGGCGGGCAATCGACAGGCCGGCGTCGACATCCATCTCGACAGGCTGCAACGGCGCGGTCAGGAGGCCGTTCTGGACCTGGTCGAGTGAGTTCGTGTCGATCCGGTATATCCGGCCGCTCGAGGTCCCAACGTAGACCAGCCCGGTTGGACCCACCTCCGAGAAGGCCGAGGCGCCCGGAATCGAATACGTCTGGACGAGACCGCGAGTCTGAAGATCGTAGACGCGAACCTCGGACCCGGTCGCTATGAAGAGGCGGTCGCCGTACCGGTTGCTCTCGCTGGCCGCATCGGGGTTGTTCGGATCGGCCACCGGCGACGTTGCCGTCCGGGGCTGGACCAGGGCGTCCTTGACGGTGGCGTCGAGCTCGCCAGTAGCCGTGACCTTGTCGTCGGAGAACAACGTGATCCCGCCGGCGATGGCGTACTTGGCCAGGTGTGGATGGGTCCACTCATAGATGTCGTGCGGGATGTTGTAGCGCCAGTCCTGCAGGAACTCGGTCGCGGTCCGGGCGTGGTAGACCTCGTCGAAGTACATCTGCATCGGCTCGTCCAAGCGGTACACCCGGATCGACAGGACGGCGATCACGAGCGCCACCACAACCCAGATGTCCAGCCGGGTCAGGCGACCGTGCGGCTCGGAGTCGAGCGCGGCGGATCTGTCGGGTTGGGTCGAGGGGCGAGCCAGTCGGTGCCACAGTGCCATCACCCAGGCCGGCACGTACCTGGGTCGATCCGCTTCCTGCCTGTCCTCGGGCCCGTCGGCCCAGTAGTCGTCCCCCTCGGCGAAGTCGCGGTCGTGCCCGCCGCCCGGTCGATCGATCTGGCCCTCGTCGGTGAAGTCTACGGACTGGGCGGCCGAAACACCCGCGGCCGAGGCGGAAAGGACATCGCGATCGTCCGACTCGAGATAGCCATCGGCGGGACCGGCCTCGGCCGCATAGCCATCGAGAGGCCCGATCATGTACCACCAGCCGCCCGACTCAGGCTCCGACGCGGCCGTCGCGACCTCGCGTTCGAGCGCAGCGACCGCGCGACCACGGAGCTGCAGGAGCGCCCAGACCATGGCCAGGCCGGTTGTCACGCTGCACAAAGCCACGGGCCAGATGATCCCGTCGAACCACTGGGCGGTCATTATTCCGTGACCCCAGTCGTTCAGCGTCCCGGCGAGGGTTCCGTCGCCGGCGGGGATGCCGTTGTACTCGACCAGCACCGCCAGCAGGTTGACCGTGTTGACCACGGCCAGGATCACGTAGGTCACGCTCCAGCGCCATGAGACCGCAAGCAGGACTGCGCCGAGCCCGAAGAACGGGAACAGGTAGCGCTCGTGGGCCCGGGTTGGGACCACGAAGAACGCGATCGCCAGAATGGTCAGGGCCACCAGCAGCGACTGCGCGTCGTCACGCCACGCGGCCCAGACGCTGACCAAGATGAGAACCGTCAGGAGCAGGCTGTCGCCGAGGACTGCCGCGTAGATGTGCTGGCCTGAGATGCCGAGCAGCCCGACGGCGGCGGCGACGACGGCCCCGACCACGAACGTGCCCCACAGGCCGCTGAACTCGGCCCTCAGCCCCCCGGCGATGCCCGGACCCGCGCTCGCATCGTCCGGATCGACGTCCGTCGCCTCGAGGGGGCTCGCCTCGCCATGGCTCGACAGCCGGGCGGCGGCGGCCGCCAACAGGAGGAGCGCGGCCGCGATCAGGGCGATGACGATGACGGTCGCGGGAACCGACCCGATGAGATGGCCCACGCCGCTCTGCCCGGAACTGGCGTCGGTCCAGGGCGAGTCGTGGAGCACCCACCACTGAAGGTCTCGGTCGAGCGCGTTGCCATGTTCATTCGTCAGCAGGGCCCAGGGGTTGTAGGCGTTCAGCGTCAGGAACGGGTACTCGCCGAACGAGCCGAGCAGGTGGCTGACGATCGAGTCGAAGACCATGCCCGCAAAGACCACGACTGCGCCGAGGCCCAGCAGGACCGACGTCAATGTCCGCGCGCCCGCCACGGCGAGCGGCAGATACCGTCGCGCAAGCGAGAAGACCCCGAGGCCGGCTACCAACCCCACCGCGATCGTGGCGAACCCGGGCGCCGAGGCGACGCGACCGGCGGCCCCGAGAAGGTCGAGGCCGGTGAACGGTATGCAGATCAGAGCGGCGGTGACCAGACCCGCGCCGAGCGAGCTCAGGATCCGTTCCGGATCGGGCTCGCCGGTCTTTGGCGCAAGCGATCGACGCAGGATGACGAACCCCACGACGAATCCCAGTATCCCAAGCTGGAGCTTCGTGAGCACGGCCAGGACGGCGAGGGCCGAGGCCGATTCGCGATGGTCCTTCTGGAGCTCGCGCAGGCCCAGCAGCAGGAAGATCGAGCCGACCGCGTCGGCCTGCCCCCAGATGGCGCTGTTGAACCAGGTTATGGGGTTGACGAGAATGATCAGCGCGGCGATGAATGCCCGCCGGCTGTTGACGCCAAGCTCGACGGCGAGGAGCCAGACCGTGGCAGCAAGACCCAGGTCGGCAAATATCGGAATCAGCTTCACGCCCTCGCCGATGTTGCCTCCGGTCAGGAAACTGACCACGCCAAGCAGCAGCATGTAGACGGGGGGGTAGTCGATGAAGCCGGTCCGATCGTAGAAGCCGATCGAGCCGTGCTGGGCGATGTCATTGGCCCAGTACTGGAACGAAGACAGGTCGGTCGGGAAGCCAGACCCAGGCAACAGAACGTATGCGATGATGAGGCGGAGGATCAGACCCAGGGCCAGGAGTACGACGATGGCGGGAATCCCTGTGACGGCACCACTCGTGACGGCACTGCTCGATTCAGCCGGCGCGGGCCCCTGTGGGCTGTCCTCTCGCGAGCTCGGTCCTGCCACCCGTTACGGCCTCCTGGGCGAGCGCTGAGGTGGAGCGGAGTATAACCCAGGCTGCCGGCGGCGACGGCACGCCGGGCCTGAAAGCGGAAGATCCGCCCGGCGCGGAGTCATTGTCGGAGCAGGCCACCGAGCCGCTCGACCTGGACAGCCTGCGACATATGTGGTGGGGCATCGGACTCGTCGTCCTGTGCCTGGTCGCTTATTACGTCAGCCAGCCGAACGGCAACAACCTGTACCTGCACTTCGTTCTTCAGGCACAGGCCTGGCTCGATGGCCACACCGCCATTCCGATGCCCCAGTACCAGGACGTGATGCCGACCTACGACTCGGCCGGTCAGGCGACGGGCTACGGCATCATTCCCTTCCCGCCTCTCCCGGCGTGGGTGCTGCTGCCCTTCGTCTCGATCTGGCACCTCGCCACCAACCAGCATCTGCTGGCCACGATCTTCGCCGCCATCGACGTAGGCATCGCGTACTGGATGCTGGGCCACCTGCCGGTGCGTCACAGCATTCGCCTGCTCACCTCGCTCTTCCTCGGGCTCGGCACCGTCCTGTGGTACACGGCGGCCATCGGCTCGACCTGGTTCTGGGCCCACATCGTGGCCGTCGGCTGTCTCCTCCTGTCCGTCGGCCTGGCCCTCGCCGCCGATGGCGACGCCGCCGAACCTCGACCGCTCAGGAGCGTCGCCACGGCCGTGCGCCGGTACAGCTGGCCCGGCGGCTGGTCGTCCGTGGGCTTGCTGGTCGCCCTCGGCGCGATCGGCGAGATGCTCTTCGTTCTGGCGGGTGCCGGCACGTCGGCCGCGGCGCTCGCCGCGGTAGGGATCCTGCTGTGCGTGCTCGCCGTCGCGCTTGCGGTCGTCGTCGCCGGGCGGCCCGGGGTCCTCGTGCCCTTTGTCGTGGCGGTCGCGATCGTCGGCGGCTTGCCGGTCGTCCTGCTCGCAGGCGCTCAGTCGCAGGCCACGATCGTGGTCATCGATGCCGTCCTGGTCGTGCTGATCGTCGGTCTGTGGTGGCTGAGCGGTCGCGAGGGCGGACGCGCCGACAGAGCGCTGACATCGCTCTCGGCCGCCGTGTCCAGCCCCGAAGCGCTGCAGGTGGCCGCCGGGATCATGTTCGGGCTGGCGGTCACCGCACGACTCACGATCCTGTTGGGCTTCCCGTTCCTGATCCTCGTCGGCGGTGGTGGCACGTGTTTGCGGCGAGCGATGCTGGCCGGGGCCGGCGCGGCCGTGCCCCTCGTGACTCTGCTGGTCGTCACCTACGCCACCAGCGGCCACCTCTTCAACCCGGCCTACGACTACCTCTACCACGTGGAGCTCGGCGAGTACGGCGGTGTCCTCAACTACAACCCGGCCTGGTCGATCACGGACATCCGCTACATCCCCCAGAACCTGGGGATTATGCTGTTCGGGCTGCCGCGGATCCTGCCCAACTTCGCGAGCGTCTACCCGGGCGACGGCGGCACGCCGCTGTGCGTGGCCAGCTCCACCCGTGGCCTCTTCGACGCCGGCTGCCCGCTGGCGATCCCCGAGGCGACGGGCACGAGCCTCATTCTGTCGAGCCCGGCCTTCCTGCTTGCGCCACTCGCCTGGCGGCCGATACGGCGGCTGAGCATCGACCGGGCGACCGCCGGCGCTACCATCGCCGTGGTGGCCATCGCCACCGCGAATCTCATGCACTTCAGCCAGGGCTGGGTCCAGTTCGGCTACCGTTTCAGCAACGACTTCGTTCCGTTCGCGCTGATCCTGGTTGCCCTGGGCGCAAGCCGGCTGGGCCGCCTGTGGCCCTTGGCCCTGCTCGTGGCGGCGTCAATTGCGATCAACTTCTGGGGAACTATGTGGGGAGTGATGCTTGGCTGGTGAACGATTGAGCAGGCTCCGACAGGTGCCGGGACGGCTTATGGGGCGTCTCACCGATCCTGCCACTCTTCGGGCATTGGCCGCGCCGGCGGCCGCGGCCGGGCTGACGCTCGTGTTCGTCATCCCGACCCTCGCTCCGGGCGTGGCGAGCTGGGACACGGCCGAATTCCAGACCGTCGGTCCGGTCCTGGGGACGGCCCACCCCACCGGCTATCCGAGCTACGTGATCCTGGGCTGGCTGGCCTCGATCGTGCTCCAGCCATTCGGCGATCCGGCCTTCCGGATGAACCTGCTGCAGGCCATCCTGGCGGCGCTGGCGGTGGCGGGGACCGTTGGCATAGTGCAGGTGCTGACGGGCCGGCGCCTGATCGCCCTGGCCACCGGCATGATGCTGGCCTGCAGCCAGCTCTTCTGGCGGCTCTCTACCCACGCCGACCCTCACATGTTCCACGTCGCCCTGGTGGCGGTCCTTTTCGTCGTTCTGCTGACGTGGGATATCCGGCGCCACAGCGACGACCCCGACACAGTGATGCACGCCGACCGCTGGCTGGTCGTGGCGGCGTTCGTCTTTGCGGTCGCAATCGCCAACCACTCTCTGGCGCTGCTGCTGCCGCCCGCGATCGGGCTCTTCGTCCTGGCTGCGGACTGGCGGGTCATCCTCCGCCCTCGGACGATCGTGGCTTGCGTCGCCGTCTTGATCGCAGCGACCGTCGCCCTGTTCGCCGAGTTGCCCATTCGGGCGGCCATGAACGCCCCGCTCGTGTATGGGCATCCGGACACGTGGAGCGGATTCCAGTATGTGGTCCTGGCCGAGCAGTTCCGGGGCAGCCTGTCGGATCCGTTCGGCGACCTGCCGACCAAGATGGTTCAGGTCAGGGATCTCCTGGCCGGCTGGCTCGGTCCTCTTGGCTTGCTGGCCGCGGTGGGCCTCGGCACGAGCATCGTGCGGCGCCCACGCTACCTCATCCTGGGCGGGCTCTCGGCCCTGGCGACATGCGTCTTCGCGGCCTCGTATGCCAACGCAGACATCGAGCGCTACTACCTCGTGCCGCTGCTCGTGGCCTTCACGTTGATCGGCCTTGGGGCCGCCGACATCGTCGCACTGGCCGGCTGGATTGCCTCGGAACTGGTGGGGTCGCTGACCACACGGGCGACGGCGACGGCGACGGCCGATGCACTGACCGAACCTGCTGGCCCGGATGCAGCGGACTCCGAGATGGCTGCGGACTCGACTCGGGCGTCCGGCGCGGGCGGCTGGGTCGGCTGGTTTGTCCTGGTCGGCGAGTTGCTAGTCGCCGCGGCGATCCTGGTCTCGACGGTCAGTGTGGTGCCGGCGCGTCAGCTCCCCCAGGGTGGCGACAACCCGGGCGGCGTGAGCGAGGTGAACAACACCTGGGACTCGGTCTGGTTGCAGGCAGTCCTGGCTCCGGCCGATCACGGCGGCCTGCCCAAGGACTCGGTGATCGTGAGCTGGTGGAGCACCTCCACGACACTCTGGTATGGCCAGAAGGTGCTCGGACTCCGGCCCGACATATACATCGTGGACGATCGGACTCGCCTGGACGACAACCTGGGTGACGTTCAGGATGTATTCAATCGGTTCCTGGGTAATAGGCCGGTCTTCACGATACGGCTGGACGGCGGCGTCGACGGAATGGTCGCGCTGGGTCAGGAGTTCGACATGCAGACGTACGTTCTCGGGAACGGCGTCACCATAAGCCAGGTTCTAGGTCGAAAGGGAAGCTAGTGAGCGCAGGCGCAAGTCCGATCAGCACAAGCGGGGCGTCGGGATCGACCGCCAGGCGCGTCAAGGAACTCTCCTTCTTCTTTCCTGCCCACAACGAAGAGGCCAATCTCGAGGCCCTGGTCGACGAAGCTCTGGGCGCCCTGCCGGCGCTGGCCGAGAAGTTCGAGATCATCGCCGTCGACGACGGCTCGCGCGACCGAACGCCGGCCATCGCGGACGCCCTTGCGGCCAAGCATCCCGCTGAGTTCCGGGTCGTCCACCACCCGGTCAACCTGGGCTACGGAGCAGCCCTACGGTCGGGGTTCCAGGCCGCCCAATTCGACCTGGTCGCCTTCATCGATGGCGACCGCCAGTTCAAGGTGGCCGACGTGGGCCGGCTGACCGAGCGGCTTGCTGCGGCCGACGCCCCGGACGTGGTCCTCGGCTATCGACTCAAGCGAGCCGACCCGCTCATCCGGCGCTGGTACGCGCGCGTCTACCGCCTCTCGAACCGCATCTTCTTCGGGGTTCGGGTCCGCGACATCGACTGCGCCTGCAAGCTGTTCAAGCGTGAAGCACTGACGTCCATCCACGTCTCCTCGGGCGGCGCCTTCTTCACGGCCGAGCTGCTGATCAAGCTCCGCTTCGAAGGCCGCAAGCTTGCCGAGGTCGGCGTGCCGCACTATCCGAGAACCGCCGGATCACCCACCGGGGCCAAACCAAAAGTGGTATTCCGGGCCGTCCGCGATTTCTGGGCGCTCCGGTTCCGGCTCTGGTTCAGGCGCAATGGGGCAATGGAGCTGGGCGAGCCGATCCTTGGTTAGCCCGGCAACGAAGGCATCGGCCGGCTGACACAACCGCCACGGAGCCCGCTCGCCGGCTGACCGGTGAGCGTCAGGATGAAGGCGTCCGATCCGAGCCGGGTCCTTCGCGGAAGCCCTCTTCGGGATCGACATTCAGCGAGTTGACGAACTCGCGGAAGACCTCGAGCTTCTCGTCGACCTGGGTATCGGGCTCGACACCAGCTCGATCGAGGACCTCGATCGAAGCGAATATCCGGACGCCGGTCCGGACGGCCAGGGCGAGCGCATCGGACGGCCGAGCGTCGATGGTGTACGTTCGCCCGTCCTGCTCCAGCTCGAGGGTGGCGTGGAACGTCTCCTCGGCCAGGCTCGAGACGATGACTCGCCGCAACTTGATCCCGAACTCGGCCAGGGTGGCTGCAAACAAGTCGTGCGTCAGGGGCCGCTCGGGCGTGACGCCCTGTAGCCGCGTGGCGATGGCATTGGCTTCCCAGGGTCCGATCCAGATTGGGAGGTACCGCTCGCGTTCGGTCTCCTTCAGCAGGACCACATGCTGGCTGGACAGCATGTGCACCCGAACGCTCTCGACCACGACCTCGGCGAGCGACTCAGCCATTGACCGATTATCCCACTCCCGGCGCGGGGTCGCGGCCGGGCTTCAGGGCTTCTTGCTAGGCGAGGCGGCGGCCGACTGCGAGGCGGCCGACTGCGAGGCGGCCGACTGCGAGGCGCTCGCACTGCTCGAGGCCGAGGAAGCCGCGGTGGCCAGCGGATTGAGCGAGGCCTTCATCAGGTTGCCGGCCTCGGTCCAGTACAGGGTTGGGTTGATGCCGCCGGTGTCGGTCGTAACGAACATCCCGGTCAGCGCGGTGAACCACGGCGAAGTGGCCGGAACCATGTACTGCCCAACGATGCTGCCGTCGCTCTTCTTGATCGCGACCACGCGCCGGTTCTGGTTGTCGTAGGCGTAGAAGGTGCCCTGATCCTGAGCCGGGTCATCGGCGGTCAGGCGCTTGTAGAAGGGCGCCTGGGGTCGAATCAGCGTGTCCGGCAACTTGTCGACCGTCCAGCCCTTGACTGCCTGACCAAGGACGTATTGGGTGATAGTTCCCCCGGCGACCAGGTAGATCTTGCCGTCGACGTACATGTCGTCGACGTTCGAGAGGTCCTGGGTAACGCTCAGGTAGTTGGAGCCGCCCTGCAGCGGGTAGCCGCTGCCGTCAGGCGCGGGCGGATACTTGCGTATCTGCTTCATGCCGGGAACCACGATGTAGAAGTTGTACTGGTTCTGGTTCGCGTTGGTTACGAAGGTGCCCATCGCCCGCGCGTTGATGCCCCAGTTCTGGTTGTCGGGGATGTTGACCTTGATCAGCGAACCATTGCCGTTCTTGCTACTTGCGGCCGGGTGCCAACGCCACAGAGAGTTGAACGTGTCCAGGACGAGGACGTCGGTTCCGCCAGTGCCGAGCAGGCGGGGATTGCCGACGATGCCGCCCCCCACCAGCGGCTCCTGACTGACGGCAACCACGGCGAGCTTTGCGGATGTCTGAAGACTGACCCAGTAGACCTCGTTGACGGTGCTGTCGAGGACGTAGGCCGCTCCGTCGGGACCGAGCACCAGCCCTTCCAGATCATCGGTCGCGAATGAGACAACGATCTGGGGGTCGACGACCGTAACGTGGTAGAACCGGTCGAGCCCCGAGATGACCCGACTCTGCAGATCGGCCATCTGGGCGGGCGTGTAACCATTCTTCTCGGCGATCTGGATCTGAGCATAGGCGTCTGTCAGGTACTCCGAGGCCGTGTGGGGATCGGTCGTCAGGAGGTCGGGGACTCTGCCGTAGACGGCGTTGACGTCCGCCTCGACCTTCGCATAGGCCTGCTGGGCCGTCTCCTGCTGGGTGGTGTTGTCGGAATGGCTTGCGCCCGACAGGAACCACATGCTGGTCCCCACGACGGCAATTACCAACAGGAGGCCGACGACCGCGACGGCTGCCCGCTGCTGGCGTTCGCGACGGACGGTCATCGGCGTAACCCGACCGCGCGACATGGCGCGCTGCGGCATCCGGTCGAAAAGGCTGTAGACGCCTCGTCGCAGCCATGAGTCGGCCGCGATCTGCGCATGCCGGGCCGAAGTCTGCATTGCCGCAACGCCACCTACCACCGTGTCGGCCAGCGGGATCGGTGAGCGATCAGGAGCACCCGCCATCGAGTCGCCGGGCCAGACCGGCTTCAGTGGGGCGGCCTTGTGGGTGGATGCCACCTCTGTGGCCTCGATGAACAGCACGCCGTCGCCGCCGGTGCTGCCAAGGCTGCCCGACCCGAACTGGCGGTGTATCTCCTCAACGGCCGCCTGGGGGTGGAGCTGCAAGACCGCGTCCTGGATCGGACCGAGGCCGATGCGCTGGGTCACGTTGGGCGACATCAGGATCAGGCAGTCGCCCGCGACGATTTCCCCATGCCACACCTCGGGCCCGTCGATGTCCTCGGCCGGAAGGCCGCTCTCGGGGCTCGCGTCGGGGAGCGTCAGGAGCCGAGCCTGGCGGACCAGATACGCCTCGGCAGGGCCGATGGTGGCCACATAAAGCTCGTTGCCCCGGATCACGGCCAGGGCCAGGCCAATCGGACCGGACTCGCCTGCGGCCACCCCTGGCCTATCGGATGAGTGGAGGAGCACTTTGTTGGCGGCCCGAACGGCCTTCCTGAGGCACACGGAGATACCGGCCGATAGGTCGTAGTAATAGTCGTCACGGATTCGCTCGGCCACGAGCTTGGTGGCCACGCGCAGCTTGCGCCCGCCAGCCCCCGTGACGAGCAGGTAGAGGCTCCCCTTCGTGCGCGAAGTCGAACCGATGTTGGGCTCGACCACGACAACCGTGTCGGCTGAGTCGGGCAAGCGTTGTGACTCGGCAATGACGCCGAGGTTCATGTGAAGGCGGACTGCCATTGGCGGCTGCTAGCGGCGGGACGGATGTCGCCTGTGGTGGCCGGTCGCATCCCGGCGGCCGGAGCGGCTTTCGCAGGTGGGGATTATACGTGTCGCGTGCTTACCCGGAGCTGACGGATGGGCGTACCAGCTGTGCCGCGCAGCGCGGCCAGGAGCTCCGATGAGCGCAGACGTATCTCCTGGGCCACGATCGGTTCGTCCGCCTCGATGGTCGCGACGCCGTGGCTCAGACCGGCCAGACGGCACGCCCCGACCGCCGCCGGGACCCGCTCGGACAGGACCTCGAGCCACGCTGCTGCGGCCCGGGCTTGTTCCAGTTGTTCTTCGAGACCGAACTCTCGCGCCGTCTGGGGAAGCAGGTCGGCAATCCGCTCCAGGCCGCGGGGCTTCTTGTCGGGATCACGGCTCAAGGGGCGGATCCTAGGCTTGTCGTCACCCGGCCGCCTCGTGGATCCGCTCATGCGTCACCCTCCAGGACTCGCGCGCCGCCGTCTCCGTCCGGGACGACCCGCCACGCCCGAGCCCGGCGGCGCAGGTCGGCGTCGATGTCGTTCGGGTCCGTGGTCGTGATGAGAGCCTGGGGCAGCTCGGCGATGCGCCGCACCAGATGGGCGCGGCGTGCCGGATCCAGCTCGCTGAAGACATCGTCGAGGAGCAGCAGCGGCGGTCGGTCGTCGAGGGCTGTCAGCAGATCGAGCTCCGCGAGCTTGAGGGCCAGAATGGCCGTCCGCTGTTGCCCGCGGGACGAGAAGGTGGCCAGGTCGCGCCCGCCAAGGCAGAACACCAGGTCGTCGCGGTGTGGGCCAATCAGGGTCGCACCGTTCCAGGCCTCTTTTTCCGCGGTCTCGCGCAGCCGTCGGGTGAGGGCGTCGCGCGGTGATTCTCCGGGAAGTGGCGCCGCGTTCGAGACGTAGCCCAACGTCAACCGCTCCTCGTCCGGGGCGATCTCGCGATGGGCGGCCGCGAGTGGCTCCGCCAGAAGGTCGAGCAGGCGGAGTCGCGCCGTCACGATCGCGGCCCCGGACGCGAGAAAGGGCTCGTCCCAGAGCCGAAGCTGGTCGGGGTCCGCCTCGCCTTCGCGGATGGCCCTCAGCAGGCTGTTGCGCTGCTGGAGGGCTCGGCCGT
>OCZT010002786.1_pt1 | contig 18012 bp, 16 predicted proteins | sample 1539031 | NCBI WGS metagenome assembly OCZT01 (sample SAMEA3539308, study PRJEB22396) | soil metagenome | biome: tundra; feature: field; material: soil | place: USA | collected 2010-05 | depth 0.15 m | reverse complement strand
AAGAGTTAAGGTTCGCCATCCGTGAGGGCGGCAGGACCGTAGGTTCGGGAATAATCACAGAGATCGTAGAATAAAAGAAAAGGATGACACTATAAAATGAGAGATATCATTACTTTAGCCTGCAGCGTATGCAAACGCAGGAATTACACACAGACAAAGAACAAAAAGCTCCATACAGAAAAGCTCGAAGTTAAAAAACACTGCAAGTGGTGCAAGAAACATACTTTACATAAGGAAACGAAGTAAGTTAAATTTTAAATTTTAACTACCCTTAGAAAGTAGGCCAGTAGCTCCAATTGGTAGAGCAGTGGTCTCCAAAACCATTTGTTGGGGGTTCAAATCCCTCCTGGCCTGCCAAATTTTGCGGAGCGAAATTTGGCAAAGTATCGGCGCCAGTGATGCAAATAGCAAAGGCCAGAAAATGAAATATCCGCCGGACAAGCGAGTGGCGACGGTCAACCTGCTCAACTGTTCAACTGCTCAGGTTTAAGGTTTTGAAGTAGAAGTAGAAGTTAACAGCAGGCTTTTATCCCTGCCCACCTTGATGCGGTTGGGCCGGTTTAAATATTACGAAAAACGGAACATGGAGCAAACAATGCAAAAGTTAATACAGTTTGTAAAAGACGCGTGGCGCGAACTCAAGAACGTCACGTGGCCCGGAAGAAAGGAAATAATAGCCTCGACGGTAATAGTGGTCCTTGTGACGCTGCTTCTCATGATTTACCTCGGAGTTATTGATTTCGTCCTGGCTAAGATTGTGAAACTTATTTTTGCTTAAGGAGAACTTTAATGGCTAAGAAATGGTATGTAGTCAGTACTTACGCAGGCCAGGAAAACAGCGTAAAGGAAAACCTGGAACAGAGGATACAGACATATAACCTGAATGAAAAGATCACCAGCGTTATAATACCCTCTGAAAATGTGACCGAAATAAAGAAGAAAAAAAAGGTTATCAGGAACAAAAAGTTCTTTCCCGGCTATATCATGGTTGAGATGGATATTGATATAGACACAGAGGAAGGCAAAGAGATCCTGTATATCCTGCGTCACACTCCGAAGGTCACCGGGTTTGTAGGGACAAAGTCACGGCCCATACCTTTATCCGAGCCCGAAGTACAGTCCATTATGGACCTCATGGAAGACAGGAAAAAGAAGCCGAGAATGGCCTCTTATTTCGAAGAAGGCGAACATGTGAAGATAACAGACGGGCCGTTCATGAACTTTAACGGAGTTGTCGAGGAAGCCATGCCGGAAAAAGGCAAGATGAAAGTCATTGTCACTATTTTCGGAAGGCCCACGCCGGTGGAACTTGAGTTCTCGCAGGTTGAAAAAATAGTGTAAGAGATCGCGTAGCGTGCCGCTTTTTAAGCGTGCCGTGTGGATCGTTAAAAATATTCAAGGAGAAGTGAAATGGCAAAAGTAAAAAAGTTAATCACGCAGATCAAGCTGCAGATACAGGCAGGAAAAGCAAATCCTGCGCCGCCTGTAGGCCCGGCGCTCGGACAGCACGGCGTGAACATCATGGAGTTCTGCAAGCAGTTCAATGACCGCACAAAAGACCGCGGAGACCTGATATTGCCGGCCGTGATCGACGTGTTCGAAGACAGGTCGTTCAGTTTCATCATCAAGACCCCGCCGGCGGCTGTGCTCCTGAAGAAGGCTGCTAACATCATCAAGGGTTCGGGCGAGCCTAACAAGGTAAAAGTCGCTAAAGTCACAAAAGCGCAGGTTATCGAGATCGCAAAGATTAAAATGCCGGACTTAAACACGACAAAGCTCGAGTCGGCGGTTAAGATGATAGAAGGAACCGCCAGGAACATGGGAATTACCGTAGAATAAATCAGCAGTGCCTGTTCTTAAAAAGGCTGCACGAAGAATAAAAGGAGATTTATCAATGAAAAAGAAAGAAAGCAAAAGGCATAAAGCTTTAGTGCCGCTCGTCGACCCTTTAAAGGTTTACGAAACGGCGGAAGCTGTGGCTATCCTGAAAAAAACGGCGACCACAAAGTTTGACGAGAGCATAGACATGTCCGTCAACCTTTCCAAAAAGCCGGTACAGGCCGAGCAGCAGATCAGGACCACGGTCGCGCTCCCAAAGGGAAGCGGCAAAAAAGTACGCGTTATTGTTTTCGTGAAGGGCCCGAAGGAAAAAGAGGCCGCTGAAGCAGGCGCGGATGTCGTGGGCGCGGAAGACCTGATAGAAAAGATCAAGGGCGGGTGGATGGATTTTGACGTGGCTATCGCCGCTCCCGACATGATGAAAGACGTAGGAAAGCTGGGTAAGATCCTCGGAACCAAGGGTCTCATGCCAAACCCCAAATCGGGAACAGTTACCCCCGACGTTGCAAAGGCTGTCAGGGATTTTAAGGGCGGCAAGGTTGAGTACAGGTCAAACAAGGAAGGCGTAGTTCATGTTCTCCTGGGAAAAGCTTCTTTTTCCGAAGCTGATATCATAGAGAATGTCGAGCACTTCATCAGGACCTTTTTAAAGCTCCCGGCTCTCGCAACCAAGGGCCAGTACGTAAAGAGCATGTATATATCCACGTCCATGGGCGTGGGACTTTCCATAAATTTCAAAAAGTATTTGTAAAGAGGTGGGATAAAAATGTCAGCCAATAAGAAGAAAAAAAAGGTAGTGATCGACAACACGATGGAACGTTTTAAAGCCGCAAACGGGGTTATCATAACCGATTATCAGGGGCTTTCAGTTTTAAAGATCAATGAATTAAGGCGCAAGCTTGAAAAAGCCGGGGCAGACTACAAAGTAGTGAAAAACACGCTGTCCAAAAAGGCTTTGGATGAGCTTAACATCGGCAAGGATTTAAAAGGGCTTTTTACAGGCGTGACCGGCCTTGTTTTCTGCAAGGATTACATGGCGGCCATCAAAGTGCTGACGGCGTTTGTAAAGGAAAATGAAAAGTTCAAGATCAAAGGCGGATTCATCGAGGCAAAAGCAGTCACATTAGCCGAGATAAAGGTATTAAGCTCCATACCGTCGAGACAGGAACTGCTCAGCAAATTTGTCAACATCCTGAATTCGCCGATACAGAGATTCATCAATGTCCTGGACAGGGCTTCCAAGAAAGACGCGGAAACAAAAGCGCAGGACACAAAAGAGAAAGCACCGGACGTAAAAGCCGCGGAAGCGGTTGTAACAGAAGTAAAAAAAGAAGAAGTACCTGAAGTAAAATAACGGAAAACAAAATTTTCCAAAAAAACCACGTGGAGGTGCCATATTATGGCAATGTCAACAGAAGAGTTATTGAAGGAAGTAGAAAGCTGGACGGTTATCGAACTTAACGAGAGAGTGAAAGCACTTGAGGAAAAATTCGGAGTCTCGGCGGCTATGCCTATGATGATGGCCGGCGGAGCGGCTCCGGCAGGCGCGGCAGCTGCGGAAGAGAAGACATCTTTTGATGTCATCCTGACCAGCGCCGGCGACAAGAAAATACAGGTAATCAAGGTTATCAGGGAACTGACAAACTTAGGGCTCAAAGAAGCCAAAGAAATAGCGGATACGGCACCAAAAGCTGTAAAGACCGGCGTAGCTAAAGACGAAGCCGATAAGATGAAGGCAAAACTCGAAGAAGCAGGCGGCGGAGTCGAGCTTAAGTAAGTCTTTTGCCGAAAGTTTTAAAAATACTTTACAGGAAGGGGCTATATATGGGAAGAATGAAACAGAAGTATAATGTTGAAGAAGTTCTGGAAATTCCAGATTTAATGGATATCCAGAAGAAGTCCTATAAAGAGTTCCTCATGCTGGACACGCCGGCTGATAAGAGGAAAAACCTGGGGCTTCAGGAAGTATTCAACAGCGTATTCCCCATATCCGACTTTAACGGTTTTTACACGCTTCAGTTTGTCGGTTACGAATTCGGCAAGCCAAAGCATCCCGTCGATGAGTGCATAGAGCGGGGCGAAACTTTCGCCGCCGCCTTAAAGGGAATATTCAGGCTGGCCATCAAGGAAATAGACGAGAAGACAAAAGAGATGTCGCTTAAAGAGGCGCCTGAACAGGCCGTACATATATGCGACATACCCTTGATGACCGACCGCGGTACATTTGTAATAAACGGGGCGGAGAGGGTCATAGTCAGCCAGCTGCACCGCTCGCCCGGAGTATCTTTCGAAGAGGAAGATGAAGGCGAAGGATTGATGGGCGCGCCCGTATACGTCGCAAGAATTGTCCCCTACAGAGGGACATGGCTTGAGATCGAATATGACATAAATGAGATAGTGTACGCAAAGATCGACAGAAAAAAGAAGTTCGCCGTGACCACCGTTTTAAGGGCCATGGGATACGGAAAAACAGAGGAAATTCTTTCCATATTCTTCAAAAAAGAATCTGCATCCATTGACGACAAGGACATAACGACAAAGGTCCTGTACGAAGATGTAATAGAAAAATCAACAGGGGAAATAATCGCGGAAGCCGCAAACCCCATAACCAAGGATCTGGCCGAGAAGTTAAGAAAAGCCGACGTGAAAAAAGTCACGGTTATAATTCTCGGGGAAGACAACCCGTATGTCAATATCCTAAAGACGATCAAAAAGGACGGCATTAAATCCGAGCAGGAAGCCTTGATTGAAATTCACAGGAAGATGAGGCCGGGAGAACCGGCCACTTTGTCGGGCGCCAAGACCCTTTTTAAAAATCTTTTCTTTGACCACAAGAGGTACAACCTCGGCGTAGTTGGAAGATATAAAATGAACAAGGCACTGGGCCTGGACAAGGAAAAATCAACCAAAACCATAGACGAGCAGGACATCATAGCGGTAATAATGAAGTTCTTTGATGTCAACGCAAACAGAATGGAAAAATCAGATATAGACCACCTGGGCAACAGGCGCGTGCGTTCGGTCGGCGAGCTTGTTGAGAACCAGTTCAGGGCGGGCCTGGTCAGGGTGGAGAAGATGATAAGGGAGAGGATGACGATTATTGACATGAAAAACGCCATCCCCGCGAACCTGATCAACCCCAAACCATTGATAGCAGCCATAAAGGAATTTTTCGGATCCTCCCAGTTATCCCAGTTCATGGACCAGGTAAACCCGCTCGCGGAACTTACGCATAAAAGGCGCATATCGGCCCTAGGGCCCGGCGGCTTGAACAGGGAACGCGCCGGATTCGAAGTGCGCGACGTCCACTACACCCATTACGGAAGGCTTTGTCCGATCGAGACGCCTGAAGGACAGAATATCGGGCTCATCACATCTCTGGCCACATACGCCAGGGTGAATGATTACGGTTTTATTGAAACCCCTTACAGGAAAGTAAAGGACACAAAAGTTCTCGGCGAAGACAAGATAGAATACATGACGGCTGACGTGGAAGATAATTACCGCATAGGGCCGTCTGACGTAAAGAAGGATGACAACGGCAGGATCATAGATGACGCCGTGCTTGTAAGATATAAGGGCGACTTCACCATGATGTCGCCTGATAAGGTTGACTACATAGACGTGTCGCCAAAACAGGTTGTATCTGTCGCGGCATCGCTCATACCTTTCCTTGAACATGACGACGCAAACAGGGCCCTCATGGGTTCAAATATGCAGCGTCAGGCAGTACCCCTTTTAACAACAGAGGGCGCCATAGTCGGGACGGGAATGGAAAGAAAAGCCGCACTGGACTCGGGCAGGGCGGTAACCGCCAGGCACGCCGGTTCGGTCGCTTTTGTCGACGCGGACTGCATAATCTTGCTGCGCGACGATAAGGATGGGTCATTGAAGGACCGCATGGAAGTCTATGAACTGCGGAAATTCAAAAGGACCAACCAGGACACTACAATCAATGAAAAACCCCGCGTCAACAAAGGCGACAGGGTGAAAAAGGGCGACATCATAGCTGACGGCCCGTCAATGAACCACGGCGAGCTCGCGCTCGGCAAAAATGTTATCGTGGCTTTCATGCCGTGGAACGGATACAACTACGAAGACGCCATAGTATTAAGCGAGAACATGTTAAAGAGGGACACCTATACATCGGTTCACGTTGAAGAGTACGAAGTGGAAGCCAGGGACACAAAGCTCGGGCCTGAAGAAGTGACCCGCGACATACCGAACGTCTCGGAGGATACATTAAAGAACCTCGATGCCGAAGGCATAGTCCGCATCGGGGCAAAGGTAAAACCGGGAGATATTTTAGTCGGCAAGGTAACCCCGATTTCCGGCTCAAACCTTACGCCTGAAGAAAAACTCCTTAAGGCAATATTCGGCTCCAAAGCGGATAACGTGAAGGATTCGTCCTTGCGCGTGCCGCCGGGCATTGAGGGTATTGTCCTTGATATCAGGATATTCGCCAGAAAAGAACGCGGCAGGAGAAAAGACAAGGAAGAAGAGAAAATATCCAAGCTCCGCAAGGAACGGGACATAATGATACAGGAGCTGGACGTAAAGCTCAAAGAGCGTATTAAAGATATAGATACCATGGATATATCAAAAGATGAAAAGAACAAAATGAAAGAACAGGAAGAGGTTTATTTTGACTATATGCAGGAAAAGGTAGAGGTTGATTACCGCGATAAAAAGCAGGTAAAAGGCGACGATCTTCCTCCGGGCGTGATCAAGCTTGTCAAGGTACTGATAGCCAAGAAGAGGAAGATATCGGTCGGGGACAAGATATCCGGAAGGCACGGGAATAAAGGCGTTATCTCAAAAGTGCTTCCCGTGGAAGATATGCCTTACCTCGCCGACGGGACCCCGGTTGACGTGGTTTTAAATCCGCTCGGCGTGCCTTCGCGCATGAACGTGGGGCAGCTTATGGAAACAAACCTGGGATTCGCGGGAAGGATATTGAACAAAGCTTACGAAACCCCGGTATTTAACGGAATGAAAGAACACGAGTTAAAAACCATAATGAAAGAAGCCGGAATGAACTCCGACGGCAAGACAGCCTTGTTCGACGGAAAAACCGGCGAGCCATACGCCAACAACGTGACCGTGGGCATCATGTACATGATGAAGCTCATACACATGGTTGACGATAAGATCCACGCCAGGTCGATCGGGCCCTACTCGCTTATCACGCAGCAGCCGCTCGGAGGAAAAGCGCAGTTCGGGGGCCAGCGGTTCGGTGAAATGGAAGTATGGGCGCTCGAAGCTTACGGCGCCGCCTACACCCTGCAGGAAATGCTTACTGTCAAGTCCGACGATGTGGAAGGCAGAAAGCGCCTGTACGAGGCAATCGTAAGAGGAAAGAACATACCGGAACCCGGTATTCCCGAATCATTCAATGTCCTTGTGAAAGAACTCCAGGGACTCGCGCTGAATGTCGAGCTTATCAAGAAAAAAGCCGGCAGTAAGAAAGAAAATTAGGAATGAGAGGCGAATAAATGGCTAAAGACAAAAAGAAAAAGAAAAATGATAAAGATAAGTTCCAGCTGTCCGATGTTTCAGCTACTCCGCTTAATTTAAGCGAACTGTTGAAATCAAAGGAAGAGCCCGGCAGGGTAAAAGAACTAGACTTTAACGCCATAAAGATAACCATAGCCTCACCCGAGATGATCAGGCAGTGGTCATTCGGCGAGGTTAAAAAACCCGAGACCATCAACTACAGGACCTTTAAGCCCGAGTTTGAGGGGCTTTTCTGCGAGAGGATTTTCGGGCCGACCAAGGATTATGAATGCGCATGCGGCAAGTACAAGAAACAGCGCTATAAAGGCGTTGTCTGCGACAAGTGCGGCGTTGAAGTAACAGAGGCAAAAGTAAGAAGGGAAAGAATGGGAAATATCGAGCTCGCGGTTTCCGTTGTCCACATATGGTACTTAAAAGGCATCCCTTCAAAACTCGCATATTTGCTCGGCATTTCCGCCAGGAACCTGGAACGCGTTATCTATTATGAGAATTACATTGTCATAGACCCGGGCACGGCGACTGACGTGAAAAAACATGAGCTTTTAAACGAAGATGATTATATCAGGTTAAAAGAAAAATACGCCGACGTACTTAACGTAAAAATAGGTGCTGATGCGATCAAGGCCCTCCTTAAGGAAAAGGACATAGAAAAGCTCGCGAAAGACCTGAGAAAAGAGCTTGTCAAGACAGTGTCCCTGCAGAAGAAGAAAGACATTATCAAAAGGCTGAAAGTTGTAGAAGCTTTCAGGAAATCAGGCAATAAACCCGAGTGGATGATACTTGACGTAATACCCGTCATACCGCCGGAACTGAGGCCCCTCGTACAGCTGGACGGCGGAAGGTTTGTTACTTCCGATCTAAACGACCTGTACAGAAGGATAATTAACAGGAATAACAGGTTAAAGAAACTTATTTCCATTAATTCCCCCGAGCTAATCATCAAGAATGAAAAGAGGATGATACAGGAGGCTATAGACGCGCTTTTTGACAACGGCAGGCGCGGGCACCCGGTCCGCGGCGCCAGGAACAGGCCGCTTAAATCATTGTCGGACATGTTAAAAGGAAAGCAGGGAAGGTTCAGGCAGAATCTTCTTGGAAAACGCGTTGACTATTCGGGGCGTTCGGTTGTTGTCGTGGGGCCTACCCTGAAACTTTACCAGTGCGGCCTTCCGAAAAAGATAGCTCTCGAGCTTTTCAAGCCTTTCATAATCAATAAAGTGCAGGAAACAGGGCATACTATCAAGAGCGCGAAGAAGATGGTTGAGAACGTGCGGCCCGAAGTATGGGATATACTTGAAGAAATACTGATCGACCACGTGGTGCTTTTAAACCGCGCACCAACGCTTCACAGGCACTCCATACAGGGATTTGAACCCATACTTGTGGAAGGAAACGCAATCACGCTTCATCCCCTGGTCTGCGGCGGGTTTAACGCCGACTTTGACGGAGACCAGCTGGCTGTCCATGTGCCGCTTTCATTTGAAGCGCAGACAGAAGCCAAGCTTCTCATGCTGGCTCCTCTGAACATCCTGTCCCCGGCCTCGGGAAAGCCGATCATCGTTCCCAACCAGGACATCGTGCTCGGGCTTTACTACCTGAACAAGGAAAAAGCGGTCAAGCCTGAACGTAAGAAATTGTTCTACTCTTCCGACGAGGCTCTTATCGCTTTTGACCACCAGGTAATCGACCTCCATGAATCAGTGGACGTAAAGATGAAGACAAAAAAGGTCGAGACCACAGCCGGGAGGATCATATTCAACAAGATACTTCCGGAACAGATGGAATTTGTAAATGAAAAAATGGATAAAAAACAGATCGGAAAACTTGTGGGCATAATTTTTGACCGTTACGGCTCAAAAGTCGCCGCGGAAGTCCTCGACAAGATGAAGGAACTCGGATTTTTGCACGCGACGCTCGCAGGATTTACAATAGGCCTGGACGATCTGTTGATCCCGAAAGAAAAAGAAGATATAGTAAAAAAGACCGAAAAAGAAACGCTCTCGATCCGCAAAAGATACGATGACGGTATCATCACTGAGGGTGAACGTTATAACGCGATCATCGACAAATGGACGACAGCAACGGATAAAGTGGCCGATTATATGATAAAAGAACTATCGCTGGACCAGGCAGGATTTAACCCGGTATGGATGATGGTGGACTCGGGCGCCAGGGGCAGCAAACTCCAGATAAGGCAGCTTGCGGGCATGAGAGGACTGATGGCAAAACCGCAGAAGAAGATGACCGGAGGAGTAGGCGAAATCATCGAGACCCCGATCAAATCAAACTTCAGGGAAGGCCTGTCTGTCCTTGAATACTTCATATCCACACACGGAGCGCGCAAAGGTTTGGCCGATACGGCGCTGAAAACCGCCGACGCTGGTTACCTGACAAGAAGGCTGATCGACGTCGCGCAGGATGTTATCATTACGGAGAACGACTGCACCACGATCAACGGAATCAACGTAATGGCGATCAAGGAAGGCGGCGAAGTTATCGAAGCATTGTCCGACAGGATAATGTGGAGGGTTGCCCTGGATAACGTGGTTGACCTGATTACCGACGACGTTGTTATCAAGGCAAATGAACTGATCACCCCTCCTATAGCCAAAAAGATAGAAGAAATGGGATATGAAAGGATCAGGGTACGCTCGGTACTCACCTGCGAAGCCAGGACAGGCGTCTGCTCCAAATGCTACGGCGCTGACTTAACAACCGGAAAACTGGTTGAACTCGGCGAAGCAGTCGGTATTATCGCGGCCCAGTCAATAGGCGAACCGGGAACGCAGCTTACTCTCCGTACCTTCCACGTCGGCGGTACGGCTTCGCGCGTCGTAGGCGAATCCGAACTCAAGGCAAAACACGACGGTATAATCAGGTTTGGAAGCTTAAAGTTCGTGCAGAATGACGCCGGAGATATGATCGTAACCAACAGGAACGGGGAAGTATCCGTATATGATGATAAAAATGTGGAAAGGGAACTCCATCACATATCTTATGGGACCATCCTTAAGGTAAAAGACGGGGCCCATATTAAGAAGGACGACGTCATCGGATTATGGGACCTGTATAACATCCCCATATTTACCGAAAAGGGTGGAAAGATACAGTTCGACGATATCATCGAGAACGAAACCATGTTGGAGCAGGCGGACCCCACGGCGGGTACGCTCGGTATGTTCATCGTGGAATCGCGCGATAAAAAGAAATATCCGCACGTCAGCATACTTGCGCCGGGCGGGGATGTGCTTGCTTCCTACTCAATACCGGTAGGAGCCAGACTTGAAGTAAAAGACGGGCAGAAAGCATCTCCGGGCGCCATACTCGCGAAATTCCCGAGAGAACTTTCCAAGACACGCGACGTAACCGGCGGCCTCCCGCGCGTAGCCGAACTTTTTGAGGCGCGCAAGCCGAAGAACCCCGCGATCATTTCGGAGATCGAGGGTAAAGTAAGGTTCGAAGAATCCTCCTCAGGCGTGAGAAAGATCATGATCAGGAACGATAACGGCACCGAGAGGGAGTACCAGATACCCCACGGCAAGTACGTTAACGTCAGGGAAGGCGATGAAGTTGTCAACGGGGAACAGTTAATAGACGGGAACATCAACCCGCACGATATCCTGCTGGTAATGGGAGAAAATGCGGTGCAGGAGTACCTCTTAAATAAGGTACAGGAAGTTTACCGTTTGCAGGGCGTTACCATCCACGACAAGCACATAGAAGTAATGGTCCGCCAGATGATGAAAAAAGTAAGGGTTGATGAGCCGGGAGACAGCAAGTATCTCATAGACGAACAGGTCGACCGTTTTGAATTCATCAAGGAAAATGAAAAGATGGACAAAGAGAAAAAAGCGCCGGCAAAAGCAAAACCGCTCCTGCTCGGCATAACGAAAGCAGCTCTTTCCACAGAGTCATGGATATCAGCCGCTTCCTTCCAGGAAACGACCAGGGTGCTCATAGACGCTGCGGTTAACGGAAAGGTTGATTATTTAAAGGGCCTGAAAGAAAACGTTATTATCGGGCACTTGATCTCAGCCGGCACCGGAGTAGCCGAGTTTGCAAAGTTTAAAAAGGTAGAGCGCAAAAAAGTCAAACGTTCGAAAAAGGAACTTGAAGAAGATAGCGCGGAAGAAGCGGCAGCAGAAGAAGCCGAAGCAGAGCCCAAGGAAGAGACAAAGGAAGAATAGTAAAAACCCGCGAAAGCGATTCAATAGCAAAGGCCCCGGAATTCTTCCGGGGCCTTTGTGTTATATGGGTGTAGCGGTGTTGATTTGTATTTGTAGGGGCGGACCTGACTTGTCCGCCCGCCGCAGACCCGCAATCCCCCGCGGCTGCATAAGACAGGCATACCGCGGTTTATTGCGCATTGACAGGTTATAATATTTTCTAAATTATTGTTGTCAGGGCTCCATAAACCGCAGTATGCCCGTCTTATGCCATGGTTGCAATCGAATGTGTATCGACAGCGGGTATTGGATTGGTTCTCGTAGGGGCGCCGCTGCCTGCCCGGCGAAGCTTTATGCGAAGCCGGGCTGCGCCGCCCGCCGCAGGCAGTTGCACTTATTAAACCGGATTTTTGTTGACAAATAAGTATACGAAGTGTATACTTATTTTGTTTTAAATATACAGCGAGACGAAGGAGGGCGGTATGAAAAGACGGGCTGAAAAGGTTTATACAGAGTTTTTAAGCGAGGTAAAAGAGCGCATACGAAAGGCGCAGTGCGGCGTGTTGGCGGTCAGGAGCAAGAGGCTGATCAATTTTTACTGGAACCTGGGCAGGATGATATGTGAAAAGCAGGAAGAACTAAAGTGGGGATCATTGGCAATGAAAAAACTGGCTTTGGACCTGCAGATGGAGTTCCCGGCTGCGCAGGGGCTGTCGGCCGGCAATATCAGGCAAATCAGGGAGTTTTATCTAAACTACCATCATAAATCAGGACTTGCGCCAGCGGTGCGGGAGATCAGCTGGGCTTGGAAGGTATCATGAAGGGTGATTCTTAAAAATCTTGCGCAGAAGGGATGTCTGATACGGCGCTAAAAGGTCATGCTGGACAGCGGCCTTGGCGACAATCCGGCACATCAAACCAGTGGATAAAACAGTGATTGACTGACATAAAATTTTATGTCATGATATAATTGAGGTGGAAAACATGGAGGGGGAAATGGCTCAATGGAAACTTATTTTTTACCGGACTGCTTTAAATAACAGGCCGGCTATGGAAGTGATTGAAAAATAAAGCATGGAAAAACATGAAAAAATAGCGGCTTATCTGACGGAACTGGAAAATAAGGGAAATATGATTGACCGGTCAATAAGCAAGAAAATAAGCGGGCATCTTTTTGAATTAAAGGTAAGCGATGTCAGGTTGCTTTATTATTTCGGCAATAATAATCATATTGTTATTGTCCACGCTCTGGTGAAAAAGAGGCGGAACCTTGATAATGCCGATATTAAACTTGGTGAAAGGAACAGAAAAGACTTTATTGAGAGATTTGAAATATGAAAAAGGAAGGTTGAAAATATGAAAAGCAAAAATATAAAGAAGAAACCCGAGAAGTTAGGTAAAGACGACTATTTTCAGTCTCATCTAACCGGCAAATTAAAAGATCCAAAATTTAAGGCCGGTTATGAAAGGGAAAAAAAACTGCTGGCGGTCACTATAGAACTCGCGCAGTTGAGGCGTAAAAGACACATGTCACAACGCGACCTCGCTGTAAAAGCGGATGTGCCCCAGCAGGAGATATCCAACATTGAGCAGGGCAGAAGGAATATCACCTTAAATACGCTTGAAAAGCTGGCAAAGGGGTTAAATGCAGAAATAGACATAATTGTCAGGCCCCACAGTCTGTAAGCGCCGATGATATGAAAAAAACGGATCAGGATGCCGGATGGCTGCTTCCGGCAGCTGCAAATCGGTTTACCTTAAGGAGGCAAAACAAATGAAGAAGATTGCTAAAAAAAGAGCAACGATAGGCACGGACGCCGGCATCCACCACAGGTTGTTCGCCAAACTGATGAAGAACAAAAAAGCGCAGGAAGCATATGAGGCGGAAGACGCCATGTTTAATTTCATCGAAAAGGTGAAAGCCGAAATGGTAAAAAAGCACCTTACATACTATGCGGTTGCAAAGAAAGCCCAAATAGACCACCAGATCCTGGCAAGGATCCTAAACGGCCAAAAAAATGCCGAAGTATCAACTCTTGTAAAAGTGGCCCACGGCGTGGGAGCAAAACTTGAATTGGATTTGCAGCTATGAATGAAATCAGTTAGCTTGTGTAAGGGCGGATCCATGTGTTCGCCCGCTGTGGAAATGGCGGAATGAGTTTGCTGCTTCCGATATGGTTATTGTTCTTGTCTTTAAACACAGCAATGATAAAGTAGGATTTGAAAAAATATATGCGAGGTGATCTGTGGATGTGATTATTGCTGCTTTAATGAACATTATTTTGACCATAAATGGTGATAATATAATGAATTATGACAAAACATTTTATTTCAAAACACAAGTTATTGATGTGGATAACGCACATTATCTTGAAATCAAAGCTTTTCCTGCTTCCAGTACGTTTGTGGTGGATAATATCCGAGAAATTATAAAGAACAGAGAAGTGAAAGTGCTCGTTTACATGTCTGTATCAAACAAAGATGGCAAATCTGGCGGGGTGGATTATAAAGTGCAGTTGAATAAAGATATAGACAGAATTATTTTTGGAAATAGCGGAAAAGTTATCTGGGAAAATGGAAAGATACAGGTTGTTGACATCGGTAAAGATTTTTATATATCTGACACGGATGGAAATACAGGTGATATTCGTGGGGGAGCTAAGTCCAAATAAACAGCGACAACTATTTTAAAAAAACATTTTTGATTTAATGAAAAAATAAATAAAAAAATATTTAGGTTTCAGAATACAAAATCAATCGAATTTTTATCATTTTATTAAAAATAAAACAACACAAAGCCCGTCTTAAAACCGCAAATAAAACCTCACCAACCCCCCAAATCCGCCTAAAACCCCAAAAAACACGCTTTTTTACCCCTTATTTTTAAGGGGTTTTCAGGGTGGGGAAAAGTGAAAATAATTGAATAATAATGTTGACAAAATCTGTATTTTGCATATAATACTCGAGCGTTTTTAGAAAAGGCTCTTTAAAGCCGATTTAATAGAATCGAGTTATGTATAATATACATGATAAGAAGACGGTGAAGAGACCTTTTCACCGTCTTTTTTTTTTATTAAGAAAAAGAAATACATTTTAGTAAAAGGAGGCAAGAAGTTGCCTACAATTAATCAGTTGGTAAGACACAAGAGAAGACAGGTTAAAGTAAAAACAAGTTCACCCGCCTTGAAATCGTGCCCTCAGAAGAGGGGCGTTTGCACCCGGGTGTACACTGTAACCCCTAAAAAGCCAAACTCTGCTTTGAGAAAAGTGGCGAGGGTTAGATTATCAAACAAGCAGGAAGTTACCTGCTACATACCGGGCGTGGGGCATAACCTGCAGGAGCATTCTATCGTATTGATAAGAGGCGGCAGGGTTAAGGATTTGCCGGGCGTTCGTTACCACATTGTCAGGGGTACGCTTGATACACAGGGCGTTGCCGGCAGAAGGCAGAGCCGTTCCAAGTACGGGGCAAAAGCGCCCAAGAAGGAAAAAAAGGCTTAATTACTAATTACCAATGACTAATTACTAATTGAACGCGGTAAGACGATAAACAGCAATAAAAGAACAAAAAAGGAGTACCAAAGATATGCCCAGGAGAAAAAAAGTTGTAAAAAGAGTAATAGCGGCGGACACAAAGTATAACAGCCAACTCGTTGCGAAGCTTATAAACTGCATCATGATGCAGGGCAGAAAAGCCACTGCGGAAACCATAGTTTATGAGGCTTTAAAGATGGTTGAGAAACAGGGCAAGGATCCCGCAGCCACCCTTAAACTGGCTGTAGAAAATATCAAGCCGCTTTTGGAACTTAAGACGAGAAGAATCGGCGGAGCCAACTACCAGATCCCTGTGGAAGTTGCGCCCGAGAGAAGGCAGTCTTTGGCAATACGCTGGCTGATCAATGCGGTAAGGGAAAGAAAAGAAAAGAAAACATTTGAAAAACTTGGTAACGAAATAGTTTCCGCGGCCAACAACCAGGGCGGGGCCATAAAGAAGAAGGAAGATACGCATAAGATGGCTGAAGCGAACAAGATGTTCGCGCACTATCGCTGGTAAACGGAACATAGAACACAGAACAAAGAACAAAGAACAAAGAACAAAAAGCATAAAAAACAAACAGGAGAACAAGGCACCATGCCAAGAGAATTTTCACTGCTGAAGACCAGGAACATCGGAATAATGGCGCACATAGATGCCGGGAAAACAACCCTGACAGAGCGCATCCTTTATTATACAGGCAAGACACATAAAATCGGGGAAGTTCACGAGGGCGCGGCCACAATGGACTGGATGGAGCAGGAACAGGAGCGCGGCATCACCATTACTTCGGCTGCCACAACCTGCCTTTGGCACGAACACAGGATAAATATCATCGACACCCCCGGGCACGTTGATTTTACCATAGAAGTTGAAAGGTCGCTCCGCATATTGGACGGCGCTATAACGGTTTTTGATTCGGTTAACGGCGTTGAACCCCAGACAGAAACAGTCTGGCGCCAGGCAAACAAATACAAAGTGCCAAGGCTCATATTTTTCAATAAAATGGACAGGGTCGGCGCGGATTTTTGGATGTCGATAGGCACTGTTGAAGAAAGGCTCGGCGCAAACCCGATCCCGCTTTGCCTGCCTATAGGCGCGGAAGAAAAGTTTGAAGGCATAATAGACCTCGTCATCATGAAAGAAATAATCTGGCATAACGAAGAACTCGGGGCCATATTTGATTATAAAGAGATAAGGCCGGAGTTCCTCGCCGACGCGAAAAAACACAGGGAAAAACTCATAGATTCCATAGCTGAATTTGACGACCACCTGATGGAACTCGCTCTTGAAGGAAAAGAAATACCAATCCCGATGCTTAAGGCGGCAATACGCCGGGGAACGCTGGAATTCAAAATAGTTCCCGTCATGTGCGGAACAGCTTTCAAAAATAAAGGCGTTCAGCCTTTGCTGGACGCGGTTGTAGATTATCTCCCGTCCCCGCTTGACATACCTCCGGTCCAGGGATTTGACCCGCACCATGTTGACGCGGAAGGTAAAGACCTGATAGTGACAAGAAAACCGGATGATTCCGAGCCTTTCACAGCAATAGTCTTTAAGATCATGTCTGATCCGTTCGTCGGAAGGCTTACATACTTCAGGATTTATTCAGGAATGCTTACTTCAGGTTCTTATGTTTATAACTCCACCAAAGACAAAACCGAGAGGATCGGCCGTCTTATCAGGATGCACGCCAATCACAGGGAAGAAATCAAAGAAGCTTTCACGGGAGATATCGTTGCCGGCATAGGATTAAAAGATTCATTCACCGGCGATACAATATGCACTGAAGACAATGCCATAGTGCTTGAAAAGATGATATTCCCGGAACCTGTTATATTTGTCGCTGTTGAACCCAAGACAAAGGCAGACCAGGAAAGGATGGGATTCGCGCTTTCCAAGCTTGCCGAGGAAGACCCGACATTCAGGGTGAAAACCGATGAAGAAACAGCTCAGACCATCATATCGGGAATGGGCGAACTCCACCTTGAAATTATCGTGGACAGGATGAAAAGGGAGTTTAAGGTTGAAGCCAATGTAGGCAAACCCGAAGTATCATATAGAGAGACCATAAACGGCAAAGCTGAAGCTGAAGGCAAATACATAAGGCAGACCGGCGGACGCGGACAGTACGGCCACGTTTGCCTTGAGATAGAACCAATGGAACGCGGAAAAGGCTATGAATTTGTGAACGATATTGTGGGCGGAGTGATCCCGAGGGAATATATTCCCGCCATCGACAAAGGCATACAGGAAGCCATGGCTAACGGAGTGATCGCGGGATATCCGGTTAATGATCTCAGGGTGATAATCACTGACGGTTCTTATCATGAAGTTGACTCGTCGGAAATGTCCTTTAAGATCGCCGCGTCAATGGCTTTTAAGGATGCCTTCAAGAGGGCAAATCCGCAGATACTCGAACCTATTATGGATGTGGAAGTTGTAACGCCTGAAGATTTCATGGGTGATATCATTGGAAACTTAAGCTCAAGGCGCGGCAGGATAGAGAACCTTGAAAAAAGGGGAAAAGCCACCCACATCAGGTGCTTTGTTCCGCTCGCTGATATGTTCGGATACTCGACAGATCTTCGTTCAATGAGCCAGGGCAGGTCGACTTACACCATGCAGTTCGCCAAATACGAACCGGTTCCGGGCGTCATAAAAGAACAGATCACTTCGAAGTTCACAGGCGGAAGAGCCTGACAATAGAAGTTTAATAGAATTAAATCAATATTTCAGGAGGAAGAAAAATGGGAAAACAGAAATTTGACAGATCGAAACCGCACGTAAACGTGGGAACGATAGGACACGTGGACCATGGAAAAACCACATTAACAGCGGCTATAACGAACGTAATGGCGCAGCAGGGACTTGCGACATACATACCGTATGACGAGGTTGCGAAAGCATCAGCGTCACAGGGAAGGCGCGACGCTACGAAGATATTGACGATAG
>OCZT010002785.1_pt1 | contig 18024 bp, 7 predicted proteins | sample 1539031 | NCBI WGS metagenome assembly OCZT01 (sample SAMEA3539308, study PRJEB22396) | soil metagenome | biome: tundra; feature: field; material: soil | place: USA | collected 2010-05 | depth 0.15 m | reverse complement strand
AAAGAATGTAATAGGGAGTTTGAATCATTAGATTCATTAAGAAGACACAGAAAACAAAAGCATGGTATCAATGCTGAACAAACATATATTGATTATGTTTTAAATGGTGTTGAACCTAAGTGTAAATGTGGTTGTGGTGGAAAACTTAAATACTTGGGTATCGATGCTGGGTATAGAGATTATATTCGTGGGCATGCAGCTAGAATAAATAATAACTGGGGTCATAATTCAAAAGCACTTGATAAATCACATGCAACTCAAAAGAAAATGCATGGTGAAGGTACATTAACTGTATGGAATAAAGGGCTAACAATAGATGATGAAAGAGTTAGAGATAATATAGCTAAAGTAATGGCTAATCCAGAACGTGGTGCTAATATTTCTAAAGCTTTAAGTGGTGTTGAGAAGAGTGAAGAACATAAAAATAGTATTAGTAAGGCAGCAGTTATAAGATGGGCTAATCAAGAAGAAAGAGATAAACAAGCTAATAGATTAATTGCTAATTTAATTAAAAACAATTATAGAAATAAAAAAACAAAGTTAGAATCAAAATTTGAGACTATCTTAGAATCATTAGACATAAATTTTAAGTATCAGCATCAAGTTAGTTCAGCAATATTTGATTATTTAATTATTGAAAAAAATATTTTAATAGAAGTTGATGGAGACTTCCATCATTGTAATCCTAACACTATTCATAAAATTCCTAAGTATCCAATTCAAATTAAATCAGTTGGGAATGATATACGTAAGAATTTTATAGCTGAAGATAACGGATATAAATTATTTAGATTTTGGGAAACTGATATTAACAAACACCCAGAAGAAGTTATAAATAAGTTAAAAGAAGTATTAAAATAAATTTAGATTATTTTGACATAAAATTAGGTTTTGTTGTATAAACTTTTTCATATAAATCAAGTAAAAGCGATTTAGCTAACTTGGCTGTTGTTTCATCTTTTAAACAAAGAGCCGATGGAACAATCGTACCAGTACCATAGATAATAGTATTGTAACACGAAAAACCTCCCTTCATAGCCCAATAATTACACCATTTACACTCATTTTCGTTTTCCCAGTTTGGCCACCATTCCTCATTTAATATACCTATACAAGAACATAATTGTTCATATGGTGTATCAGCGTTAAATCCCATTTTTAATAGGATTTCACTAGGTTTATCACCAATATTTATATAGAATTCAAATGTTTCTTTTTTTGATAGCCCTCTCTTTTCGATAAACGATAGTTCTTGTTCCATATGCAATTATACTAATTTTTATTAGTGAAAACAAGCAGAATTAACAATAATCTTTACAAAAAAACTTAATATCCTATATTTATCTTTAGAGTTATAACAATTTATTAAAGTTTTTAAAATATGGAACAAAATCAAAGACCTAGCGTATTTCCAACACCCGAACAAAGAGCTGAAGCAGCTCGTCTTGCTGATAAAGCAAAGATTGATGCTTATGAAAGAGAAAAAGCGGCACTTACCAATGAAATTTACGCACAAGCTGCTGCACCATCAGATACACCATATGGTCATTTGACTGCTGTTGAACAGATGCAGAAACGTGCACAACAAGAAATGGAAATTAAACGTCAAGGTGGTGTTGTAAGATACCCAGAATTAGCTGAAAAAGTTAAAAACGAACCAACTAAGGTTGTTCAAGATAGTTTATATCCTAATTCTAAGAATGATGAACAAATGAGACTTCGTGATGAACAAATTAGAAAAAACAATGAACAAATTCTTGCATATCAAAGACAAGCAAATGAAGCTATGAATAGAAATAATACGAATGCAATTCCTGGACTATATCCTCAAACTGAAATTCCACAAAAAGTTGTTCAAGAGGAAGTAAAACAACCTATGAATTATCAACAAAACAATAATCAAGTTCCATCAAATAATATGGGTGGAGGATATGTACCACCAACGCCACCACCAACGCCACCATCAACGAATAATAATGGTTATGGTGATAACTACGGTAAGAATCCAAACAATATTGATTCATATATTTTTGAATTAAGTCAACCAAACTACAATTCAACATATGATGTAATTCCATTACCTTCTGAAGGTAGATTAAATCGTGGCATACCATCTAATATTAAGGTTGGTTATATGACAACTTCAGATGAGAACATATTAACAAGTCCTAATATTCTTGAAAGTGGTAGATTTTTAGATATTTTAATTAATAGAAAGATTCTTGAACCATCTTTAAGATATAAAGACCTTAACGTAGGTGATAGAAACGCTATCATGATTTGGTTGAGAGCAACTGGTTACGGTGAAATGTATCCTGTAACGCTTTTCGATGAGAATGATATTCCATTTGAAACTGAAATAAATCTAAATGAACTTAGGACCAAGAAACTAGGTGCAGAACCAGATGGTGAAGGGTTATTTGAATTTCAATTTCCATTATGTAGGGCTAGAATTAAATTTAAACTTATGACGTGTGGTGATATTGATGATATTGAAAAGCTGGTGGAAATGGATAAATCTAGAGGTATTCCTTTAGATAATACAAGTATTTATACCATGGAAAGAGTTATTGTTGAAATTAACGGTGATAGAACAAGAGAAACTATAAAAGCTTTTGCAAATGCCATTAGAATTGGTGATGCGAAGAAATTTAATGAGTATGTTGAGAGTATTGAAAGCGGTATTGACTTGAATATAGAGGTTAGGACTCCTGGGGGTGGGTCCATTAAAACCTTTCTTCCCCTTAACCTCAAGTTTTTTTGGCCTAACATCAAGTTATAAAGTACCATTATTGGAAGAAATATATATCTGTACACAGAACCTTAAAGGTTTTACACATGCTGACGTATTGGTTCTTCCAACGTATGAGAGGCGTTTTTATTTGGGATTATTGACCAGAGATGTTAGACTTAGAGAAGAAAAAGTGGAAGAAATGAAAGAACAAACTCAAACCACTGGTGGTAAGGGAAATAGAAAAACCCGTGTTAGTGGAGAGGCTTTAAAAACAAGAATGAAAAATGGGGATGTCCCTATGAAATAACATTATACCTACAAAAAACGTAGGTATTTTTGTTTTATTGGATATTTATAACAAACAAGGGCTAATAATGAATAAAAAACTAATATTAACTGAAGATCAATATGATAGACTGATTCAGTTTATCAATGAAACACCATACGACAAGGTAGTTAATCAAGTTATTAAAATTGGTGATATCATTCGTGTTGAATATAAAAATTCGGTAAACAATTTTAAGGTAATTGATGCAACTGGAGGACAAATACAAATGGACAATATTGATTCTGGTTCGGCAAACATTAATTATAGATATTTTATTTCAAGTACTTCACTACATGGTAGTGATTTACAAATCAGACGTGTTCATAAAATTAAAGAAAAAGAAAACTTAGCTGATATCAAATCTTGGAAACAATTAGATGTAAAAGATATCAAGAATATTGAAGTACTTAGAGATGGAACTGTTATTGACAGTGTTGATAACCTTGAGAATTCCACAACCAATGACAAAACAAAAGTTGATAACAAACAAGGTGAGGAACACACTGAAGATTTTAGGGCCAAGGTTGATGATACAGTGACTATGTTTTTAAACCAAGTAAAAGATGGAAAAGGACTTGATATCAATTTAGCTTCTGGTAATGTTATACATATGTGTTGTGATACAAGACATGGTAATGATTTTATATTTACAATATTAGGAAAAGCACCAATAGAGGAATTAAATGATTGGGATACTCTATCAATTTCATTAAAGGGTGAAGCTAAAAATTCAGATGAAGATTTATATTCTTTGAATAGCGAATTTATAAAAACTAGTGATGGTGGTAAAACACTTGATATTATGTTTCAAGGAATATCTGGAAAAGATTTTAAAGAAATTGTGGTAAGAGGTGTTAATGATGTTAAATCAATAACTACTTGTGGTGAAGAACCACAAGAAAAAGGTGACGAAGAAAAGGATGGAGAAACAATTGAAGATATTAGAGGTGATGCTGAAAAAATGATGAAAGCGATATTAAGTGACCCTTTGATGAAGCAAGCATTTTATAAAAAACCTAGTCTTTGGAATTTGATCGTTGCTGCTGCTACTGGTAAGAATGCCAGAGGTACAGGTATTGGACCAGCTCTTAATATTATTAGTCAATATAGTGAATTAAAGAAGCAAAAAAAATTAGGTGATAATGGAAGAAATTTCAAGGGTGGTAAAAGAGCTAAATTTGAAGTGATGTATGAAGAAGTGGTTATAAACCCAACTGGAGACCCAAATGATTTAATGCGATTGATTCCTGGAAAAATTTATGATGCAGAAGTAAATGTTTATAGGTTAGGTGGTCCAGATGACATGGTGTTGACAAATAAAGTTCTTGGAATTTCAATAACTGTATTGAATCAATATAGAGACTTGGAAGACACATTTGAAGTGAAAATTAGAAAGAGTATAAAAGGAAGGAAGACTCAAGAAATTACAGGTTCAGAAAAAACTGCAATATTGAAATTCATCAATGAACTTGGAAGTGGTTATGTAAACCAAACTAAAACAGAACCAAAAACTAAATAATCATGGCTGATTTATCACAGGACGAATTAAATAAATTAAAAGCAAGTCTTAAAGAACAAGCTAATTTACAACAAAAGTTGAATGAGGATACTGGTTATTATTTTAAATTAATAAAAGATATCAAGAATCTACATAAGGATATAGCTTCAGCAAAAAAATCATTAATTGAACAAGAAGTTAAAGCTAAAAAAGCTGCTGAAGCTTATAATGATGCTTTAACTTCTGGTGTTAAACTAACACAAACTCAATATAATAAATTAAAGAAAAACAATATAGAAGAAACTGCTAAGGTCAAAATACTTAAACAACAAATTAATGCAATAAAAGAAACTACTGAGGAATACACAAAGCAAGCCAAAGAAGCTCAAAAAGCTGGTCATGTAATTGCTAGTATGAAGAAAGACATCATTGGTATTACAAAGACCGTTAAACAAAGTTATGGTTCGTTTAAACAATGGTCTGGTACCATGAATATGGATAAGTCTATCAGAATGTCAGCAACTCAAATGGGATTGCTTACAAAGCAGACCCAAGATTTTAGAGATTCATTAGATTATGCTGGTCAACAAACTGCTTCATTCGGTGTTGGTATCGGTGAATTGGCCAAAATGCAAGCTGACTACAGTGAAGAGTTAGGGCGTAGTGTAATGTTAGGCCAAACAGGTCTTGAAGCTATGGCACAAATGTCTAAAGCAACTGGATTAGGTGCTGAAGGTGCTGCTAAGATGGCCGCTGATATGGAACAACAAGGTATTTCTGCTGAACGCACACGTGACTTTGTTGAACAAACAATGAATGATTCATCCAAGATGGGTATCAATGCATCTAAGGTAATTAAAAATATTCAAACCAATATTAAGATGCTTAATAAATACAACTTTAAAGGTGGTATTAAGGGTCTTGCTAAAATGGCACAAACTGTAACCAAACTTGGTGTTAATATGGATTTTGTTAGTGGTATGGCTGATAAATTATTTGATATTGAAGGTGCTGTTGATATGTCAGCTCAATTACAAGTAATGGGTGGTGCGTGGGCAAAGCTTGCTGACCCGTTCAAGTTGATGTACATGGCTCGTAATGATATGGCTGGTCTTACTGAAGAATTAGGTAAAGCTGCTGAGGCAAGCGTTCATTTTAATAAAGAATCTGGTGCATTTGAAATTAGTTCTATGGAAATGCATAAACTTAGAAAAATTGCTGAACAAACTGGTATTGCTTATGAAGACTTAGCTACTGCTGGAAAGAATGCGGCTAAATTTACCATGATTAAAAAACAAATGAACTTTAGTCTTGGTGGTGGTAAAGAAGGTAAGGAGCTTAAGGAATTTATTGAATCAACTTCTAAACTTAATGATAAAGGTGAAGCAACTATTGAAGTAAAAGGCGAAACTAAGTTAATGAAATCTTTATCTTCAGCTGATATCGGTTGGTTGAAATCTGGAATAGCAGAAAAAAAATCACTTAAAGAAAGAGCTGAAGCATCACAAACATTCGATGAAAAAATTACCAATCTTATTATGCAAATGAAACAATACTTATTACCTTTTGTTAATGCATTAGATAAAGGATTTAGACGTGTTGTTCAAAAGTTAACTGATACATTGAAAAATCCAGAATTAATGAAAGGAATTAAATCTTTTGCCGAAAGTGCTGGTAAATATATTTCTATGGTTGGTAAATTTATAGCTAACAATCCAGTAACGGCTCTTGTCGGTGCTATTACTGGTATGGGTTTATTACAAGCAGCTAAATGGTATCTTAATGGTGTTGCTTTAGGTGGTGGTTTTAATGCAGCTACCAAAGGAGGAAGTTTTATTAAAACAATAGGGTCAATGCTTGGTGGTGGATTAGGAAAATCTGGTGGTGGAAGTATGATGAAAGGTCTAGGAAGGGCTGGTGGATTAGGTATTGGTGGAATGGCTGTTGGTGCATTAACTGATGCAACAACCGACCCAGGAAGCACCATGAATATTATAGGTAATGCCGCAGCTGATGCAATGACTGGTGCTGCGATTGGGTCATTTTTAGGACCTATTGGTATGGCTATTGGTGGAGTTATTGGAGGTGTATATGGTGGTGTATCAGCATATAATTCTAAACCACAAGGTCAACATGATGCAATGTTTGGTAGTCCAATACATGATGGTATATTACAAAAATCTATTAATAATGGTATAGGTAAAAATCTTGGTGGTGATTTTAATAAAGATAGAGGTATAATTCAAGGTGGTAAGATAACACCAATTGATAATAAGGATGATCTTATGGCAATGAAACCAAATGGTCCTGTTGATAGAGCTGTTAAAGGTGGTAATACCTCATCATCTATGAGGGTTGAGTTTGGAGATATTAATTTTACAGGTGAAATAAAACTAACAACAAGTGATGGTAAAACAGTTAATGTTGATATGCTAAAAGACCCTCAATTTGTTAGGAACATTACCAGATTAGTTCAAGTTGAAACGTCTAAAGCAATTAATGGTGGTAAAGTTAAAGGATAAATCCAGGAAAACTCCTGGATTATATTGATACTAATCTTTTATTTTTAAAATATATTTTTAATTCATTGATGTTTAAATAGTTAAGAACTATTGTTTACAATTACTTGACTAAGTGGTAAAAAAACCGTAATTTTGCATATAAATATAAAATGTATATAATATATAAATAATATTATTCTATAATATAAATAAAGATATAAAATATACTAATCTAATTAAGGCCATATTGTGCCTTTTTTCATTTTAAGAATAACTCATTATTCAACAAACATTTATTTTATCAAAAATTGTATTAGTATGGTATTTATATACAAACTAGTAATATGCCATTTTATAACACTGGATTACCAACACCATCAACTAAAAATACTATTAATAGCATTGTTGTTAGTTATGGTATTAGAGATTTTTTATTGAATAAAAATTTGGCTCCAGTTTATACTCAACTATCAACTTCGTTGAATGGTAGCCCTAAAATTGGTGAACCAGTTCTTGATACTATGGTTGGTACTGGAAGTATTACTCAACCATTTGGGTTACCTCTTGAAACAGAAGGTATTCTAAGAATGGAAATAGCCCTTTTACCAAATAAATTTAAGAACACATCATCAACTGCTGGAAGCATTATTGTTATTGATGATATTCCACAAACAGCTGGTGTATTCCCAAATTCAACTTGGCAAAATGGTGTAACAAGCTATCCAACTGGTTCTAATCCAGATGTATTTCAATTTGGTATCATGGGTAAAACCATTGATGCTGGTTATCGTAAAAATGCTACTATTAAAAATCTTTATTTAGATGCAGATAAACAAGTAGATACTGCTGATTGGATTACACTTGAGACAGCACCAATAACTCAACAAATAAAAGGTTATTTGGATGTATATGGTGGACTTAATTTAGGTGGTAGTGCTGGTATTCAAGCAGCAAATATAATTGGTAGTGTATTAAATGGTCAAGGATTAGGATTAGCCAAAGGTGGTGTAGTCACCAATTTTGATTTAAGGTCTTCATTGGCTGGTCGTATATTAGGTGCTACAGGTGTTATCAATGATACTAAGTTAGGTATGATAGGTGGACAACAATTAGCTTTGGCCTTGGCAAATAATGCAGCATTTAATGTAGAACAAGCTGCATTAGGTGCATTGAATGGTCAAGATAATGTATTAAGTCTTGTGAAGAATGGAACCCTAGCTGGATTTAGGCCAAATTATCAAATTACAGTGCCTTCTAGCAACGGTGGACGTGTTTTGGACTATACTGCTAGGATATTAGGTTTCACGCTTCCTAAGAGCTATTTAGGTGATGCTGGAAGCATATTTTTATCTGAAAGTAATTCAGCTAATATTGAAAGAGCTAATTCAATGATATTAAATACTGGTAGAGGTCAAGTTCAAGCTTTGATAAAAAATATATTTTCAAATTTAAATGGTACTGGTCAATATGATAACCCAGATACTACACCATTTAGAACTGGTTATGCTCCAGGATTTAAAGACAACACAGGTAAAGATGCTATCAATGCAAATTTATACGCATTTTATAATTCAGATAAATCAACTATTTATAATTTCTTAATAAACAAGAAAGGTGTTATCCCAGAAATTAGTTATAATCGTTCTGGAATGATTAGTGAATATGGATTTACAGGGCCAGAAGAAAATGCTGATGCGATTAATTCATATCAATCAACTAGTACAAATTTACCAACACTAAAAGGAAACCAATTTACTTGGGGCTCTAATGTAGCTGGAACGGTTAATAGTGAGAACTCACCTTTTGGTGGTAACATTGTTGACCCATTCCTAGCTGCCGATAAAAAGAAAAGTCTTTTAGCTAAAACTCAAATGTTATTCAATGATTTGGGTATGAAAAATATTGTTTCTGGTTTTGGTGATATCAACCCATCAATCAAAGCTAGTCAGATACAAACATCAGTTGTTGGTGGTGGTATTTCTAAGGGTAGTGCTGTTATGAGTGGGACTAGATTTGATGCCAATGGTCATTATACTGGTGAATTAGATTCACCAGCAAATACATATTGTCGTACATGGACAACAAAATTGAGATATGATTCTGTTACGAATTTAATTAGAAGTAGTGGATTAAATAGTGTTGTTCCGTATAGAAATCAAATTAACAATTCAGTGTTGGATGAATTCGGTTTCGTTAAAATTGGTCCATATGCGACTGACAAACCAGATGACCCTAAAAAATATATGTTCTCAATTGAGAATTTAGCTTGGTCTGATGATGTTCAAAATCTTTTACCATGCGAAGTTGGTCCAGGGGATTTAATGACAGGTAAACAAGGTCGTATTATGTGGTTTCCACCTTATGATATTAAATTTAGTGAAAGTAATAGTGTTAGTTGGGAGCCTAACAACTTTGTTGGTAGAGGTGAATCAGTTTATACTTACAATAATACTGAAAGAGGTGGACAATTATCATTTAGTATTATTGTTGACCATCCTAGTTATGTAAATTCATTTAGAGGTTCTGATGGACCAGATGACCATTACGTTGCTTCTTTTTTTGCTGGTTGTGTAGACCCAAATAGTAAATTCGCTGAGAAATTAACTGTATCTGAAATAAGTAGTATTGAATCACAAAATATTACAATTTCACAACAAAAAGTTATTACCTCAGAAACACCGCCAGCTGGTTTTAATTTTTATTTCCCAAATGACTATGCTGATGTTAAAGGAACTCTTAGTCCAATTGGTAGTAATGCTCATGTTTATGAAAATGGTTTAAGTGGTACAACCAAATTAGATTATAATAACACATATGTTTCTGGTTCTAGTATTGGTTCATTTAAAGGTGGTGTTACTAGTCAAACAACTTGGAATGATAATAATAATTATGGTTTTAATGGTTGGTTTTTTGGTTCAACAACTGTTGGTGATAACCCATTTAGTGGTGTAACTGACCCAGCATTTATGCCAGCACTTAAAACATATTTGGATACAAAGTGTCCTCATTGCATTGTTTATGTTCAATCATTTGCTAGTCCACAAGGGACTCCTTCAGCTAACACAACATTAGCTAATGATAGAACGGCATCAATGGTAAAATATTTGAAAGAACAATTATTTGCTGGTAAGAAGGAAGATTATATAACAGCTAGGCTTAAAACTAAACCTAATCACCCTTTATCAACTACTGAAAGTAGTTGTGTTGTAGCACCAGCTGGTGCTATAGTAAAAGCACCTGTTGACACCCTTGAATGTAAAATAGATAGAAGAACCAATGTAACATTTGAGTTTGACCCTAAATTGGCCGCAAGTGATGTCGCTCAAGCAGAACCAATAACTAAAATCATTAAACAAAATGTAAATACTAAGATTACCAATAGATTTTATACTGAATGTAATTATTTCGAACAATTAACCGATTCAGATTATTTCATATTCGATAAATTTAGAGAGAAGATTAAATATTTCCACCCAGCTTTCCACTCAACAACACCAGAAGGTCTTAATTCACGTTTAACATTTTTAAACCAATGTACTAGACAGGGTAAAACACTTGAAGGAATGGGTGCAAATAATTTAGCATTTGGTAGACCACCAGTTTGTATTTTACGTATTGGTGATTTTTATAACACCAAAATCATAATTGAAAATATTAGCATTGATTATGAACCATTGGTATGGGATTTAAACCCAGAAGGTGTTGGTGTTCAACCAATGATTGCTAAGATTAATATGGGTTTTAAATTCATAGGTGGTTCAACACTTATGGGGCCAATAAATAAATTACAAAATGCTTTATCATTTAACTATTATGCTAACACACAAGTTTATGACCCTAGAGCTGATTATATTGCCAAATCAGCTGATTTATCAGCTGCATTAAAAGGTAAAGATGTTGGTCTTAAAAATACGATTAGTATTGATGGTAAATATGCCATCGTTGATGGTGTAATAGATACTAACAAGGATATCTCAACTGTATCAACAACAACTGCGATACAAGATAACACAGGTAATCAAAATCAAATGGTTGCTAATGATAATGAAGGTGGTCCAAATGGACCATTAACTGATAAACCAGTTGATGATTTAGATAAAATAATTATTACCAGTATAGTGTTTAATAGTAATAAAAATTCACTAACAAAGTTATTAACTGGAATATTAATATTAAATTTAACAATTTCACCATCATTAACAAAATCATATGATTTTAAATTGAAGCTTTTTGATAAGGATAATATACCAATTGATGTTGGTGTTGGAACCATTACACCAACAGATACTAGTAAAACATTCAATTATAATATAAATAGTACTTCATTTTCAACTACAAGTAGTACAAGTAGTTATCAATTAGAATTATCATTTGGTAATACTAGAAAAATATATAATAAAATAAATATATAAAATAAATATGTCATACTTTGACCGTTATAATAGTTTCAGAGTGAATGGGGAGATCAAACCACTTCCAGGAATAACCATACCCATAGATTCAGCCGATAAACAAGCAATTTATAAACAAGGACAATCTAGACTTGACAAATTGAGTAACTTGTATTATAATAATCCATATAGCGGTTGGTTAATTATGTTAGCCAACCCAGAACATGGTGGGTTGGAATTCAATATACCAGATATGACATCATTAAGGATACCTTTTCCTTTTAATAGTGCTGTTTCAAGGTATATAACAGAGGTTAATAATCATAAATTATTGTATGGGGAATAACAAAATAGGTTGTGCTGCTGGAAAAACGATACTTGTTGACCCGAATGCTTTTGATGGACAAAGTTCATTAAGTAATATTTCGGTTCCACTTGAAGATTTATCTATTTCAGTACAATTAGAAACCAAAAAGAAAGCTAGAACGGTTTTATCAACAGATAATACAGTAACTGGTACATTAACCAAAGATACTAGTGAAAGCACACAGGCAATCACATTAAAATTTATTGAAGGAACTGAGATTAATGGTAAAAAAGTTTTAACTACTAAATACACTGATTTAACAACATCTTTAGATGGAAGTAGTGATGGTGAAAGTCTTGGTATTACATCTATTGATATAGATTTTAATTCTTCATATGCACCTATGATTACTATTCAATTCATTGATTTGAGAGGTAGTTCAGTTTTCCAAAATGAAAGTAATTTGAAAGGTGGTATCAATAAATATTCAACTTTCTTTCAGTTACCTTATCCAATTTATTCATTAACAGTTAAAGGTTATTATGGTATGCCAGTGACTTATTGTTTACACATGCTTAAATTTTCAGCTAAGTTTAATTCACAAACAGGTAATTTTGAAATAACAGCTAATTTTATTGGGTATACTTACGCCATGTTATCTGATATGTTGTTAGGTTACTTAAAAGCTGTACCAAAAACTAAATTAGGTGAAGATAAATATAATGAATTAAAGCGTGGTGACCCAAACCTATTAACATTAAATGAATTAACTGAAAAGATATCTAAGATAGACATCAAGTCACAAAAAATTAAAAGTAGTGACCCTACTTATTCTAAATTGGTAAATAATGAAGCTAAGAAAGAAGATTTAGCACAAATTAAAACTATTTTATTTAAGTTAGGTCAAGATATTGACTTAAATAGAGAATTAAATGAATATCCGTATGTTTTAGTTAAATATAATGAAGAAACAAATGACCAAAAGTTAGGAATAACTAATTATATAACAAATGTAACAGAAATTATCACTACATATAATAGTAGAATTCTTAACTCTTTAACAATTAATGTAGCTGATTTTACAAAGATAAAACAAGTTAACTATTCAAAGTTAAGTCTCAGATTATTATCTTTAGAAGAAGATATAGACCCACTATTTAGTGAAAATGAAAAACAAAATAAACTAAGAAAATATGGGTTTCCTTCAGACCCAACAGCGTTTAATAAAATTAGAAGTAATATCTTAAAACATGTTTTAGATAACTATACTTTTGATAGACATTATGAATTTACTGTTTATGACTTAACTAATCAGTACCAAATAATCCAAACTAAATTAAATGAAATTGTAATAGAACAAAAAACATTACAAAAAACTCTTGGTAATACATTAAGAGCCGAAGTTGCTGGAACACTTGGATTTGACCCAACAGTTAGAAATATTATTAATGTATTTACAACAGCAGTTGAGGTATGGTTATATGTATTATTTCAAGTATCAGCAGCAGCTGGTGCTAATCCAAATGACGATAGAACAGAGCAATTAAAAAATTTTAAAGGCGATTCAACAGATTATAAAGATAAGGCCAATGGGTCAACACCTAATAGTGGTCCAGCTGGAAGTTTAACCCCAATTTACTATCCATGGCCAGATTATAGAGTTAAAGATGCTAAAAATGGTTGGGTTGAAAAATATTTAGGTGACCCAATTGTTGGTGTTAAGGCACCTAAAGATGTTGATGAATTAGATTTCATGAATGATTTATTAAATGCTTTTTTAACAGGAGCTGCTGAGTCTGAATTAGCTAAACAAGCATTAACAGAAGCAACACAAAATTGGATACCAGTTAACCCATTAGATACACGTTTATTCACACCAAATTTTCCATACAAAAGAATAACTGGTAATAATATAGATGATGTATGGACACTTATGTTGATTAGAGCTATGACTTTTTTTGGTTATACAAATAATGTGTTAACACCAGATGAAATCACTAAAATGGCAAATGCTGAAATTGATGCTATTATATCTGATATACCAAATGAAAAGATTGTTGATGCATTACAATTTTCTTCAACTGATAGCATACTTAAAACACAAAATAAAATAAATAATATTTCTACAAATATCATATCACCAACTACGATAGGTGGTGTTAATTATTATAGTTATCAATATATTGCTGGTAATACAGGTACTTCTGATTTAAGAGAAATAGTACCTATTAGTGATGGATTTACTGGTAATTGGGATAGTAATAATTTAACTAATTTAACTAAAGAAGCGTTAAATGGTAAATTATTTTTAACTAATTATAATACAAGCGGATATAATCTAAGGAAATATGATGATGGTGGTATTTACATAAAAATAATTGATAAACAAACTTATTACGATTCAGCAACGGCATTCCCATTGATTAACTCGGATTCAACAGCTGCTGGTAATATTTTAGAACTAGACAAATTAAAACAACCATTTAATATTTTCAGATTTGATACTAGTTCTGGTTTTGACGCATTGGCTTGTACTTATGGTGTGCAAGAATTTACAAAGTTGAATTATGGTGTTGATAAAACATTAGAAAGTGCACCATATATGTATATGTTTTATCAAGATGGTAATTATGGTAACAAAACATATAATAAGGGTAATGGATTAGGTCGTAATAGAATTTTTAATCCAATAAAGGTTGACGATAATTTACTTAATTATTTTACAACAAAACCATCAAAAGAAGTTACAGATAAATTAATAACACCTTATGATGTTATAGGTACTAGTGTATTTAGAATTCCAAATACATATAATGATATAATGCCATATATTGATGGGGATAAACCAATGCATAGTGATTATGGTAAAACAAGAGTGCTTATAAATGAATACGTACTAGGTGGTTCAAAAATATGTTATCCATTTATAAATTTCCAAGTAAATGTTAAAGGAGTTAGTGCAAATAATGCCGAGGATTTGGTACCAGTTAGTTTATTTGGTAGCAGACTTTATTATGAACAAACAAGTGAGTATTCAAAAGCTTTATTATTTTTACATACGTTCCCATGGAATGGAATGATAACTGATAATAGAAATGCTGGTGTTGGAGATACTTTTTTCTTTGATTTTAAAACGCCAAATAGAACAATATTTGATATGCCAGAAATAATCAATACATTTGCCAACAGAGCTGGATTCGTTTCAACTCCAAAACTTTGGGTTGCATTTATTGGAGGTATGTTATGGAGAGCTGACATTCAATCTCCAATAACTGACGTAACTGGAGATCAAATAGCTGGTGGTTCTGGTATTAATGACCCTATATTATTTAGAGGAACTAGTGGGTTACCAGCAGATGAATTTGTGCCAACATATAATACATCAACTTCACTCCCAACAAAATCACAATATATCACAAAAGGACATGGTGCACTTACAGACCCTATTGAGCAAAATTTTCCAAATTCTCAAATGATTTTCTCAGCTAATAATAATGGTTATAAAGCATTAGACCCAATGTTGTTAAATCTTCCAGAACAAGCTAAACAAGCTTTTAAAGAAGTATTTTTTAATTTTGTATCAGATAGTAACGGTTCAATATCAGATTGGGAAATAATAAAATCACAATTGGAAATATTTAATGGTACAGGTCCTCAATGGGTTTCAGCATATGCTACAACATTAGCTACCGCTAATATAGCTCCAAGTGGACCACTTGAAGGATTAATGGTGTTGCCTTATGCTTCAACAAGAACAACATATACAGTTGATAATGGAACTGGTAATAATTTTGATAATTATATATTATTTACTCCATTATTAAACGAAACATTTTTCGTTAATAACTATTTATTAGAATTAAGAGATAGTACTACAGCTATGAAAACACTAATGGACTTATTCACTAGTGAATTAATCATAACAAATACATCTCCATTGATATGGAAAGGCAATGCTGTTGCAGCTATAACAACACCAGTATTAAATGAAGGTGTTTTAGCTGTATCTGATAATTTAAAATTATATGTTGATACTATTGTTAATAAAATAAAAGAAAGTAAAAATTTATTATCTTCTTCTGGCAAAAAGAAACAAAGAGAACAAGAAATATTCGGAACATCTGATGAATCGTTGATTAAATTTCAAATGTATCGAACATGTAAAAACACATATGATAAATGGGTTGGTGGGTCTAGTAGTGCAGATAACTTGGTTTTCCAAGGTGCGTGTAATGGAAGAAATAGTATAGATTATGAATTAGCTAAATTGGCTGATAGAACACAACCAAAACTTATTGATAGTTTTAGATTTGTTACTAGGTCATTTAGGGATATTGGTGATGAAATGGTTATTAACCCAGTCCCAGTGAATCAATATTTATCTGATAATCCTAATTCTAGTTTCTATGATGCTGTAACTAATCTTTTAAGTTCAAATAACTTTGATTTTATACCGCTACCAACTTATATTAATTATGGTGATGAAAAAACACTTCAATCTATGTTTAAACCAATGTCTTCAGTTGAAGCTTTTAGTGCTGGTACTGTTGGACCATCGTTTGTGTGTGTATATGTTGGTCAAACATCTAAACATTTAGATTTTGGTGATTCAGATTACAGCAATGATGGTTTTGATGTTAGATGTGATTCGAATGGTAATATGATTAGTAGTTTACCAGACGATTTTGGGTTACAAGCTGCACCGCATGAAAATAATGTTGCAGTATTTGCTGTTAATTATGGTCAACAAAATCAAAATATTTTCAAAGATATAACACTTGACCAAAATGAATTTGCTGAAACAGCTGAATCATTACAAATAACTGATGATATAGCTAATAGTGGTTCTGAGAGTAAAAGAAGTTTAGCTGGTCAAAACATTTTTAATGTATACTCAGTTAGGAGTTATAAAACAGAAGTTGAAATGATGGGTAATGCTATGATTCAACCGATGATGTATTTCCAATTGAATAATATACCTATGTTTCATGGTGCCTATATGATAACACACGTTACTCATAGTATTAAACCTAACCATATGTCAACACATTTCACTGGTGTGAGAATTAGAAAGGTTGAAACGCCACTAATGGATGTATCAGATTTATTTATGTCATTACTAGGTAGTATTGATGCATCTGATATTAAAGCGGTTGAACCAAGTAGTAATTTTGGTAGTAATAGTAGCGGTTCTTTCCCACCAATAATAACTACAATTAAAGAAAATGGTGGTATTAATGGTAATATAGTTAGTGGTAATATCATTACAAAACAAATTCCACAAATTAGTGGTGTTGTTAATAAAAAATTAGGGAAACAATCTGAGAATGTTTTAATATCTGAAGCAGTTGATTCATTAACACTAATGGTAGCTGATTGGATTATTTGGCAGAAGGCTAATGGGTTCAAAGGTTATAATGGTAATGGTAAGGATTATGTTTTCATAACTTCTGTATTTAGGGATTTTATAAAACAACAAGAAATATATTCTCATTATGGTAAGGGTAGAGCAGCACGACCTGGTTCAAGTAATCATGGTTGGGGTATAGCGGTAGATTTTCAAATGATTACACCTAATGGTGACCTTATTCCTAATGACCAAGGTGTTCGAAGATTTTTTGACGTTAATTACAACGTAGCATTAAAATGGTTATTGGAAAATTCATATAGATATGGTTGGATTTCCCCAACTGAACTTAGAGATAATTCTGGTGGTAATGATGAACACTGGCATTATGAATATCACGGAACATCTGCGATTTGTTTATATCAGAAGAAACCAACAACATATGGATTTACAGCTAATGTCAATCAATTACAACTTTCAATCGTACATAACCCTAAAGGTGTTAACGGTATTGAGGCTATATATACTGGTTGTGATTATAAATCTGGAAAACCAAGAGGTGATGGATCTGAATTAATACTAGGACCATCGGCTGATTTTTGGTCATTATTAGCTATATCTTCATTAGAGGCTGGTAGTCCACAAGCTAGGGCTGATGTCGCTCAATCAATATATAACCGATTAGCAGTACCAAATACTCCATATGGTAACTCGTTGAAACAAATAATAATAGCTAAAGGTCAATACGAACCAACGTTCAAAAATATTGGTGAATGGTTATTAATTAATGACGAAAAATCAGCAATAATTGCTATTAAAAACGCTAAAGGTTGGAGTGAAGATAAAGCAAAAAAAACCTTGATTGATAGATCGGAAGAGCACACGTCTGAACTCCAGTCACGCCAATATCTCGTATGC
>OCZT010002784.1_pt1 | contig 18025 bp, 13 predicted proteins | sample 1539031 | NCBI WGS metagenome assembly OCZT01 (sample SAMEA3539308, study PRJEB22396) | soil metagenome | biome: tundra; feature: field; material: soil | place: USA | collected 2010-05 | depth 0.15 m | reverse complement strand
GGACGCCAACTACCTGAGAACTGGATCCACCCCACCAACTCATCGCCTCGAACGGTCAACCACTTCAGCGGCAGACGTGGACAATAGGGATTCATATCCCGCGACTCCCAGATCGCCTCGTGATGCACCAAGGTAAAGGGCCCCACGGATGCGGGGCGTCATAAATGATCAACTCCGTCCCGTCATCCGGTGAAAAGTCCTTGTAAAGCCTCCAGGTCAGCAGAACGTAGCGTTTGATCGAGGCGATGTAAATCATGTCCGGCAAACTGATCCGGCGATCGTCGGTCAGAACCGGAACGGCCTTCTGAAGATTGCTGCTCCATTGCGGGTGTAGGTAGTCCTTTAGCTCTGAAATCCATTCCCACGCACTCACGTCCTGAATCCGGTCAGAAGGCACGCGTCCCACACGCAGTTTGCTTCCGTTGTCCCATTGATCGGTGGAGACCGCATACACATAGCCGTCAGGTGCATTGGCGTTATCGCGGCCCGTATTGACAAAAGCCGGCCCACCGAAAGTATTTCCAGGGAACATAGGCGTTTTGATGTCCCCGATCGCAGGAGTCCAGGTCTTGCCATGATCGCGGGAACTGACGATTGTGGCATCGCTTCCATGTTGGCTGATCTTTCCTTCCACTCCCGAGTCCCCGTCTTGCGGGCCGTAGGCAGCAGGTTTCATCCCCAGCAGGTTTTGGAATGCAAGATAGAACACTCCGTTTACAGAGATCATTCCGGCCGGCTTGGTCCCCTTGCCACCGAAGCCTTTGTAGTCGGACATCGCGTTGACCCGTTCGATCGTGTAGTGCGGAGGCAATCCAGAGAATTTCTCCACATCCAGACCGTCTTCCTTGCCACCCCAGTTCGGATCTCCGGCAGAAGCATATATCTCGCCGTTGTCTGCCCAGGTCATGGGAAATGTGTCTCCGTGAATCTGGGCGCCGGCTTTGGCGAAATAAGTCACGAGCGGCCCAATGCCTGTGGCATTGTCACCAGGGCCAGGCGGTGGATACTCGGCTTGGTTCCCTATCCACTCGAAGCTGACAATGACGCCGCTCTTTTTCATTTGCGGATGATTGGGACGAGCTGAAGTATCGCGACTCGAGATCTGCTGGCCGAATGAAGCAGCCTGCATCACCATTGCGATTATGACCACGCCAACTGCAACAAATCCGGTCGTTCGCCACGTCAACGGCTGCGCTGCAGCCGGTTCTTCGCTGGTCGCGCCTTCCGAGTATCGTATCGTTACGATAGATCGGTCAGAATGTCCCATGGTTTACACGCACCTTCGCATCTTGAGTGTATTTCGTCCACCTTTCTATACCGGTTTTCGCATTGCTGTCAAGCGGAACGTTACGATTTCTAGAAAATATTTGGATTGTATCGGTTATGTTTCGTCTCAAAAGCTTTAAGTACAGGCGGAGATCAACTCGAATCCCATCTTCGGAACGTTACTACACTTGCATCGTATTCCCCTAACTCGCTGATTTATTGATACTTGAAGGGCTCTCTTCCCGGTTCGACAGTTTACAACCCCCTACCGTTCGTAGAGCAACGGCGTAAAAGAGCGTGATCCTGTCGTCTCTTCCCAATGTCTAGTCCCGTTCCCTGCCTATTGCGGAAGGATCACCCAGGGTTCTCAAACCTGCTTGCTTCCGGAATGTTGTACTCTCATCGCTTCGCCCGAGGATACCTTGCGGCGATGAAGGTCGGTGGTGCTGTGGCTGCCGGATATGGTACAAAAGTCCGAAATGGCAGGCACATCGAGAACCTGACTCCTACCCCCTGGGCGCCCCGGTAGATTCGCGCAGCACAAATTGGGTCCTGTATTCGAATTCTCTCTTCGGTTCAGTCTCCTGAATCTCCTCCATCAGAGCCTGAAATGCGAGATTCGCCAGATCTTTGGGCGAAAATCGAATTGTGCTCAGAGAAGGCTGCATGAATTTGCAGAGAGGAAGGTCATCGAACCCGATCACGGACATATCCCTGCCGGCCTGGAGACCTCTTCATGCTTAGAGCTTTCAAGGCTCCAATCGCCGCCATGTCGTTGCAGCAGAGCACGGCTGTCGGCGGCTTGGGCAGGTTCAGGAGGCTGGCCATCCCTTGTGCGCCACCTTCGAGCGTGTGGTCGCACTCCACTACGATTTCCTTATTGAAGCTGATGGCCGCGGATTTGAACGCTTTGCGCAGAGCCTCGTACCGGGCGCGCATGCTGCTCCATCTCAACTGACCGGTGAGATAACCGATCCGGCGATGTCCGAAATCGCTTAGGTGCTTTACAGCTTCCCGTATGCCCGAAAGATAGTTGATCCGAATATTTCGGAAGCCGGCCTGGGTCTGGTCCGTGCCGGCAAACACGATTGGAAGATCGAAACTCTCAGCCTCGCTTTCCAGGGTTTGCACCATACCGAAGGTCATCACTGCAATCCCTTCTACACCCCGCTCCATCATCCGGCGCGCGCATACGGAGACGTGGCTCGGATCGGTTTCGGCGTCAGCGAAACTGATCAACACTTCGAACCCGCTGGCAACCGCGGCGCGTTCGAAATAGAGAATGATTTCTCCGAAGAATGGATTGCCTCCACTGAGTTCAGAGACGATCAGGCCTACGGTTTGGCTCCTGCCGCGGGCCAGCGACTGCGCTTGGTGGTTTGGCCGATAACCCATCTCTTCGATGACAGATCGAATTCGCCGGGCGAGCTTCGGATCCACCGTCGAAACGTTGTTTATGACTCGCGACACGGTTGAATGAGAAACGCGCGCTTTGCGGGCAACATCTCGGATGTTCACTAAACTCCCTCAAAGATCGAATTACAAACAACCTGTCCCGGCAGCGGCTCGCTGTAGTCTTCGTTGCTCGCGGGCTCATCTTCCAACACCTAGGAAATAATCGAAGAGTCGAGCAGTCGGTGTTTGCCGGCACGGCGCCTCGCAACCTTTGACACCTGGAGACGGTCAGTGATCGGAACAATGGCTTACGACAAATGCGTCCACCGCCATCCAGGAGCCGTCTCGTTTTCGCATTTCCAGCTGATGCTTCCCGTTTGCAATGTTCTGCTTGTTCCAGAGTGTCCGCTGCGCCAATTGAAACCCTTGCCGGCTATAACTGGCAGATGGAGATTCCTGAAGCTTCCCATCCAGATAAACGTCAACTACGCCTCGATCGCTTGCATAGTCGCTCAATACACGCACCCCGCATCCCTCGAACTGAAGGGTTGCCGAGGCTCCCTTTTCGGTCGTGTAATGGTTGTCTCCTTGATACTGCCCCATTCCTCCACCGCCGTATGCCCATTCACCTTTGTAGGTTATCGATCGGGTGTCAGAGTCGTTGACTATGGTTGTCGGGACCTTGTCCAGGATGAACGGCGCCGCTGTAAAGAAGTACCAGTCTCGCTGCAAAAAGTAGCCGGCCGAAAGTACCCAGCCGGTCAGCCCGTCGTCGCTTAGGAACTTATTCAGCAAGATGGGGTTGTAGTACCCTGCCGGAAACCAGTCGAATTCTTGAAACTTAGTCCAGGGTCCCCAGGGTTTCGGCGCCTGATACCACACCCATCGTGAGCGATGCACGTCACAACCAGGAGCTGCATATCCACTGCAGCCCGGGTAGTACCAGGAGGCGATCAAGTACATGCCGAGCTTCGAGTCATATATTGCACTTGAAGAAGAAAGATGATCCGGCTCGCGCAAAATCGGGCTCGCCTTTCCGGCATCGTGGGTCCAGATTCCATCAGCGTAGAATTCCCAATCCGAGCCACGTAATTGAGATAGATCGTCGCGCCTGACTCGTCCCAACACGATGGAATTCCCGTTATCCCATGAGCCGTCGTTTGAAATCGCATAAATGTATTTGTCCCCGCCATCTGCTCCTCCGGCCCCATCGCGCCCATACTGGATGAACGATGGAGTCCCGAAGGTCCTGCCTGGAAACATTGGCCGGGCCACACTCTCTGCCTCGGCGCCGCTCCAGGTCTTGCCATGGTCAAGGGATTTAATGATGGTTGCATCATGCGCTGTCTCACGCCCTCCATTCGCGGAGTCCCCGTAGATGTCCTGCTCTACTGTGAGATAGAGAACGCCGCCAACTGAAATGATGCCGGTTGTCTTCCAACTATGTTCCGGGCGAAGATCGGGAGAGACGTCGTATGCATCCATACAGTTGACAGTTTCCCCCTCGAGCTTCGAAGGGTCGTCGCCGTGGATGCGGCTGACGGCTACGAAGACCTCCGGCCGATCCTTGGAGGTTTTGCAGTTTCCGCTCCATCCGGTTGTATCGTCGCTGGTTACGTAAAGATCCCCGTCGTCCGCCCATGTCGCGTACCACGTATCGCCAATGGCCTTTATATACGTCGTTTCACGGCCTATGGAGGCACTGTACAGCTTCTGTTGCGAGATCGCGGTTTGAGATAGACCGATGGAGGCGCCCAGCGAAAAGAGAAAGCTCCATACCGCCGCCCGCACGCTCCGGGCCGACCCCAATGCGCGTAGAACCGAAACACAAGCGAAGCCCATCAATTGACGATTGGCGAATACGGTGTTGTTTCCAGCAGAGTTTTGCATGTCTTACTTGGACCTCATCCAGAGAACAAAGTTTGTGGCTGCCTTCCGGAACGGTCAGCAGCATTCCATCCGAGAAGCAATTCTGATGCTGCGTCCAAATCACGATGCCGGGATTGCGGTAATTATCTTTCCGGCGGAGAGGCTCTGCAAGCCGGGGCCGACAACAGGAGACCTGACGTATTCGGCCTGCCAGTTTGTACAGCCACGCTTGCGAGTTGAATCGCTGCTAAACCAGCATGACCTGAAGCGAAAATGTAACAAATTGCGGCCGGGTTTGCCCGGAGCTAAGAATGCGCTACTTCCGGCATTTCGACGACCTTTTGAGACACCGGTCTCCCACGCTCCTTTTTGAATGGGTACGAGGCTACATCGGATGCTGACATTCTGTCAACCGTCTTTATTGCTATAAACGTGCGAGGTCTCTCTCTGTTTGGGGCGCATTTTGGTCAGATATCCAGTCGCATCCCAGGCCTCTGCGTGTTCATGAGCGCCGCACTTGACAGCTCGCCCAACCGGATACTAGAGTCGCTGTTGCCAATTATGAGAGATCAGTTTCCCATTCAAACACCTCGGTGACTTCTTCCCGAGGAGGCGCCGCCGCTGATGAATCGCAGAGCGTGGTCCTGAATCCTGGGTTCAAAGGTGGAGCGCCGTATGGAAGACCGAAAACTAAGTTGATTCTGGAGGAAAGCAGATGAACGAGCACGAGAGATATGAGCTAAACCGCAGAGTCTTCCTCACCGGTTTGGCGTTCTCCGCCGCCGCGGCGATTCTTCCGCCAGGTCTGGCAGCGGAGCAGCCATCGCATCCTTCTAAAGTCGCCGCAAAGACCAGGAAAGTTGCGGAGGTGTTCCTCGACATTGACAAGATTCATAAGTGGGACGTTTCCATGGGCGACACATGGGATCCGTTCTGGGCCAATGATGGCAATCTGTACGCTTTCAATTGCGACGGCCGCGGCTTTGGTTCAAAGGCAATGAATCTGGCCTTCAACCGACTCTCGGGAGACAGCCCGTCAAGTCTCATCGGCGCCCAGGTCAACGAGATGGATGAATATGGCGTCTCCAACAAGAAGGGACCCGACAATGCCACATGGAAGGCCTGCGGCCAGGAGTGCATTGACAACGTCTTCTACGCTTTCGTGTCGAGAAACGTTTATGGCAGCGACAGTAGAGACCCGGAGTTGCGGCAACTGGCAAACAATTCGAGCCTCATCAAGTCTACCGACAAGGGTTTGACATGGAAGCGAAGCGCTCAGGAAAACTATGACCACCCGATGTGGCCTGGGTCTCGATTTGGCGCGCCGTTCTTCATCCACTATGGGCGAAATGGCGGACAGATTTCGGCCGACGGCGCCAGCGACTACGTCTATGCCGCTTCCACCAACGGATTCTGGAATGATGGTGACAGTCTGATTCTAGGACGGGTGAAACGCTCGAACCTACCCCTTCTGAACAGTCAGGATTGGGAATACTTCACTGGGCGAAATGGGGCCGTGGGTGCCAACTGGTCCAGGCAAATCGAGGCTGCAGTCCCGATTCTCGATCGGCTTTTCAAGTGCGGCCAGACGCCTATTTGTTACGTACCGGACCTCGGCATCTACTTGCTGATCTCCTGGTATAACACCAAGACGATGACCAAGTGGTACGAGCCGAATGAGATGCGTTATGACTTCTTTCAGGCGCTGCATCCTTGGGGTCCGTGGGAACCAATCACTTCAATGAGTGACCGCTTTATGAACTCAAACTGGCACATGTACGGTCCCAGTCTGTGTGCCCGGTTTCAAAAACAGATTGGCCAGGATGTTATGATTTCGCTCTTTACGTCCGGTTGCCCTTTCGAGGATGTACCCTTTTCGCCATACAAGATGTGGCATATTCCGGTGCTCTTGAGAACATCGCCATTGCCTAAGGCTCAAGTCGTTGCTGCTGCTGACGAACGGATTGTCTACCACGGAAGTTGGGTTCCGTTGAAGGCGCTTGAAGGCGCAAATGCCGACACCCTTCCGCGTGGCGCGCAGGACAGGGGAAGCGCGGCCAATTTGACTTTCAATGGCACAGGAATCGAATACGTCGCGCGGAAGACTGCCGGCCAGGGAAGTGTCGAAATCTACCTTGACGGTGTGCGTCAGGGAGCTGCAGATCTGGATCTCCAGAACTTCCCCTCCTTCTCCGGAGTGGTTGTTTTCTCGAAACTCGATCTGAAGGCGGGAAAACACACGATTCGCATAGTAAGCGCAAGCGGCAAAAGCGTAAATTTGGAATCCTTCAAGGTGTATGCATGAGCGTCGCCGCGCGCTTACCACTCTGCGATCAAGTCCATTTGACCACGTCAGATGGACTTGATCGCAGGGGCGCCTGGCCGCACTGTGATTTTCCATTCCAGCGTTCTGTGTTCACCTGCAGCTGAGAGAACAAGCTTTTCGATCGGTAACTCGCCTTCGATCATTCGAACACTCACCGAACGGTTATCGAGTTCGATTGTGCCAAACCCGGAAGCGGTAGAGAAGAAGCTCTTGAACGATTTGACGCTTAACTGAGGTCCAAACCAAAGAGTTCGTTCAACTCTGGAGTAGCGGAATCCCGCAAGCGCTCCGAGTAACGAATAGCTCGCCATGGCGCGGGCATAGTAATTGCCGCATTCATACTCATTCCATGGATTGCGCGTCCGGCCATTGTATCGGCTGCGTAGAGCTTTGACGATCGTCAGGCCTTCATTCACAAGGCCCTCTTGAATAAGATGCGAAGCTACCTGGTATTCAATTCCGGTCCACACCTCATCGGAATAAACAAAAGGCAATATGGGCTTGCCTCCACGAGGCCAACTGCACAGAAGCAATCCCGGCTCGCGACCCATGGCATAACCCGGCCGCTGTGCATTGGCGTGCTCGCTTAGGTCGGTTTTGAAGTTGTGGGTAAATATTGCCTGCAAAGTCGAGCGCACATTCTTGCCGACCAGCGGCGTCTCTATGCCGTACGTTCGAGCCATCCACGCGCCAATCACACCGTCGGAAAGGCACCCGCTTCCGTATTGATATTTAGGACCCTCGCGCTTCAAGAGCCTTTGCATCTCGCTGCTGCTGTCATCTACATGGGCCACGGAGTTTGCAAACGAGGTATCGTGCAATCCCAGGTATTCGACCTTTTGCTGGTAGTACTCACCATTGAAAAGCTGTTCGTCCATGAATTGGGCACTGCGCTTGGCCAGGTCGGCATAGAACTCCGCGTCGGATTGTTTCCCAACTGCCTTCGCCATTTGTGCCATGGCCGAGAGCGCGCCAAGGTAGATGCTGGTGCACATGCCGTCCGCGCCCCAAAACTCGATATCGTACGTATTGTGGTGAGGCTCAAACAAGCCGGCGCGGTGATCCGGATCCCAAACGCCAATGCAGTAGTCCAGACTACGCTTGGCCAGCGGATAGATTTTCCTTAGCCACTCGGAGTCTCCGCTGATGTGCCAGTCACGAAAGACCTTCATGATCCCGCCCAACTGTCCGTCCGCGGCCGCGTAGTCGCTATGATCCACCGAACCGTCGGGTATGGCTCCGCGATAGTTCACGTGACCGCGCTCGTCCATTGAGCGGTCGTATTCCATTTCTCTGAGAGTCCGCTCCAGTTTCGGGTAAAGATGAGGAAAGGCTTGCGCGTAGTTCCACACGTGAGTGCAAGAACCTTCGCAGCATCCGCTGTCAGGAAAGCAGCCTTCCCATCCCCACAAGTTCCCATTTTCCTCGCGCAGGACGGTGGGCGACTTGAGAATTGCCAGATTCGCCGAAACTGCGTCAAGCACATACGGCGGCAAAGTCGATGAGAAGAGTGCATCCTTGAACTTCATCGTGCGGGCACGCAATGAGGCATACTCGTTCTCTACGTAGCCGGCAACTTCGCGCGCATCCTTCCAGAAGTTCGAATAGTAAGGCCGCCAAAGCGGCGCCAAGCCTTCCGGCATTGAGCGGCATCCGGCATCGCCTGTTGGCGCGATAGTTGCCGGTTTGCCGCCGGCCTGAACGTAACAGTTTGGAAAGTGCCACGCGATGAGAATGGGATAGGTTCGGGATTCACTCGGCGCCAATCTTCCTTCCAGCAGAATTGAGGCGCCATTCCGCCCACCGCGATCGATGGCGTTCGATCCATCGTTGACCGTGAACTTTCCCTCGGAAACTTCCCGCCACAATGCCGACAACGCATCGAACTCCCATCCTGGGCTCCGCAGCCACATGCCTTTGATACGCGGCGTATGGCCAATCACCGTAAGGCTGGCACTGCCGTACGCCTCGGCATTTGCATCTTCGTCATTGTGGAGGAACACGCCCTTGCCCGGAATTGCGGTGTTGATGGAGCCCGTTTTATCCGGCTTGCACCCCGGTGCCAAATGCGAGAGATGGTACGAAAACTCATACTCAACCGCCCGATGAGATGTATTGCGTAGCGTGTATTCCAGAATGATGCATGGTATTCCAGAATTCTTGTCGTCCAAGGGAATGAACGGGCTCCAACCGGTCAGAGATACATCAAGGGGAATCGACGAGTCGATGAACTGGGCTTCGCCGATGGGGTACTCTCCTTTGAATGCGCATTTTTGAAAGCGCGGGAAACCCTCGAATCCGCCGCGAAGCAATCCCTCTCCCTGCAGGCCCTGGTCAAAAATCTTGAAAACCGGGAAGGGCCCCTCAACAAGCTTCGTAATGCCGGAGTCTCCATTGATGTGGAGAACTGCAAAAGCCGCCTCGGGAGAGTTGGCGCCAAAACGCACCGGCAGCGCTGTTGTCTCCGGACGCGTATGAATCGAGAAATCTTGAAGTCCGCCATAACCGTTCAAACAAATTGAGCCGGCGCCAATTCCACCCAAAGGCATCGCGACCTGGGTAGCCGAATCACCGCTGAAAGTTCGCTGTGCCGCCTTCTCGAATAGATCTTTCGCCGCAAATGCAGTCGCTTCCGACGCGGAAGCGGCAGCTACTTCCACACCAACCGGAACCGTTTGGGCGCTCCCTGCCGAGGCTGCTGCGGCCAATGCCGCTGTGGATCCTGCGACCAGAAATTCTCTGCGAGTTGACTTCTTAAAGGGCGACATATGAATCCTCCGGCAGGCTCATAGGAGAAATACCATGGCCTCCGTGACTTTCCCGGGCGGAAGCAAAACCAGAAACAGCTCAATGCTATATCCAGAACCGCCCAAGCCATGTTAAAGCACATTGGCGGTTGCCAGACCAGCCTTTGAACTGCCGAGAATCTCTAAGGATGCAGCCCGTCTTGCCGGTAGCCACTTACCCGAACTCGGGTACCCCTCATGCATCAGCCATGTGGGCGGCATCCAGTTTAACTCTTCGTCCCGCAATGAAACCGTAAACCGAAACGCTGGCAAAGCCCAAGAGCGGGACAATATACCCTTGAGCAATACTCCCGGTCTCTCTGGCGATCAGTCCGAGAATGGGCGGGAATACCGCTCCTCCAGCGACCGCCATTACCAAGAAGGACCCCGCCAGCTTTGTGTTCGGACCCAGCCCTTTTATTCCCAGCGCAAAGATTGTCGGGAACATGATCGAAAGGAAGAAGCTGCTGGCCACAATCGCGTACGCGCCATGCAAGCCTGGCCGGGCAATTGCCAGTCCAAGCAAGAAGACATTGGCCGCTCCATAAATCCCCAAGAGCTTGCTTGCGGGAATATACTGCATCAACTTTGTTGAAAGGAAGCGCCCCATCGCAAACGCGACCAGAGTTCCCGTCAAATACCCCGCCGCGGTGCGCTCGCTCACACTAGTGAACTGCTTCATGTAGGGAATCAAGCTGCTCCACATTGACACTTGGGCGCCCACACTGCAGAAGTCCGCGAAAACTGCAAACCACAGATGGGGAAAGCGCAGAAGAGCGCGAAAAGAGCCATGTCGTTCAGCCTCCCCCTCATTCTCGCTGGTGATCGAAGGAAACTTCATCCGGGATAGGAGAAGTGCAAAAAGGAGAACAACCGCACCCAGGATCAGATATGTCGGGACCACGCGCATCAACTCATTATGGAGATATTGCGCGTATATGCCGGAGTGCTTCATCTCCTCGACCTGGCTGGGCCTCAGCTCGACTCCGGAGAAGATGAATCTGGCCCCAATAATCACGCCGATGATCGTACCCGGAGGGTTGAACGATTGCGCAAAATTAAGCCTCCTTTCCGATGTTTCCGGAGGACCGAATTGTGCCATGAAGGGATTCGCAGCAGTTTCCAGGATCGATGCGCCGCAACCTACTGTGAAGAGGGCAATCAGGAACGGCAAATAGGTTCCGCTCACGGCTGCCGGCCAGAAGAGTATCATCCCGGAGCCGAACAATCCCAGCCCAAGAATCATCCCGGTCTTGTAACCCCAACGCCCCATCACCAATGCTGCCGGAATCGCCATGCAAAGGTACCCAAGGAAATTTGCGGTCTGCACAAGTTGCGCGCCAACCTGCGTTAGTTCGAATGACTTTTTGAACTGTTGAACCAAAATGTCCGTCAGATTGTTTGACATTCCCCATAGGAAGAACAATACCGTCACCAGAACAAACAGCGTTATCTGTTTGTCGGGAAAGACCGGCCGGGTCCTGGTGCCCTGTGGTGGCGCGTTCTTTCCGCTCGCGATTGAAAAATGCATAAAAAACTCTCCTTGCGCATCCAACCGCTCATCAGTCACAGTCTCTCACCGATATTCGATCAGACCTTTCGTACTCGCCCCAACTCAAGAGCCCGCCACCGGTCTCGGTGCAATCCTGCACCGCGCTTCCGCGGGCTCTCCTGCATGCCACCCAGGTTTGGCTCTGTCGACTGCTTCAACAAAAAGGCATTCCTGCGCGCTCTATCTCGCTCATTCGGCCGCTTGACCGAACCTACTCGATGGAAGAGATGAGTGGCAAAATGACCCGATCCAACTCTTGATCTGCGAGTTCTGCTACATTCACATTCCGGAAGAGACCCCAGTGCTCCATCAGTTCGACAGTCTGTCCTGGCGCAACCTTCGTCATCGGCCCCAGGGTCTCCACTTCAAGAAATTCGCTGTTCGTAAATGTCTCGAACGAGCATCCGAAATCCGGATATATCTTCGACAGATCAGCTTTCGTACGTTTAACGAACGCTTCGCCGTTCAAGAAATAGGCAGCCCAGGTATCGGCGTTGAACATTCCCAGTTTCTGCGCGTCGTTGTTTCGCGGATCCTGGCGAAGAGTCAGATAGTTCTTCGTAAACTTCAAACGAGCGTCTGTGAGATTCGTGTATGCCCACATTACTAGAGGATTCGTAGCCTCCAGGTTCGCCGGATGATGGCCGCGCGGCGGGAATCCGGAGACCAGCAATCCGCCAGGGGCCATCATCGTGAGGGCCCACGGAGCAATTTCAAGCGGGAACAACGAGTGGTTCATAATTCGGTGCCATACCGTGATGCGCGAGCCGGCCGGCGCCATGCTGATCTCTATCTCCTTTTGCAGACTCGTGAAAGGCTCTACCGGTTCTCGCGCTATCAACCCTGTCGGCGTGATCCGGACTTCCACGGGACAATTGTCCGGTGCCCAGCTCGCAATAGGGTCCTCCGGGGCCTTCCAGACCCGGTCCCCGCCACGTAGCTGGAACTTCTCCTCACCGCTCTTCCCAAGTTGATCGGCAAACTCCTTGAACAGATTTTGCCCTCCGGGAAATCCGAAACGAATGATTCGCGGCCCCACATCCCCAGTTACGACCAGTTCGACCTCGCCGTTGGTGACAATGTAGCAATTCTTCCAACCTCCGTACTCCAGTCGCTCCACGCGTACAGCTGTCATTGCATTCATCGTTCAAAGCTCCTCTATAGATGGCAGCGAAAAAGCTTGAAAACAAGAAGACATGCGTTCCGAACTCAAGTCCTGTTCCATCGCCTTGACAGCTGAAATGCACTGTCAGTTCCATTCCATTCAGGGTCACCCAGAAAGCGCTGCGAGCGCTGCAACGAGCTCGGATTCGCAACGAGAGGCGGTTCGGAAACCCGTGGCCGTGTTTGTCACAGATACCTTAACCCTATCCACCGGCTTCCGAGGATGCCAAGTGAACGCCGCCCTCATCTATCGTAACGATTCGAGTGCGAACTCCCTTTCGCTCAAACAACCCGCCTTCGCGCTGGCCTTCCGCATTTTTGTAGCAATTTACGCAGCGATTCGACGACTATTGCCGAATTTCCTTGCTTATACTTCAGTGACTCCTGGAATGTCAAGCGTATCGTTACGATCACGATTATTTTAGGCAAATGTTTTGACATTTTATGGCTTTTGCTCCAAAATTCGTGCATACTGCTAGATGACTCAAATAGTTTTCGAATCGAAGGAAGATGGCGAAGATCGATGTCTGAACGCACGACTTACACAATGCGCGATGTTGCACGCCTTGCCGGCGTCTCTACCTCCACAGTTTCAGCGGTCATCAATGAAACTGTCGCGGTGAGCGTGGAACGAAAAAAGAGCGTCATGGCGGCGATGGCAGCACTTGATTACCATCCTGACGAAGTTGCTCGCAGCTTGAAAACCGGGAGAACCAACGTCATCGGAGTCGTAATCCCTGACATCACGAATGCGTTCTATCCTGAGGTGATTCGCGGAGTCGAAGAAGCCGCTCGCAAAGCCGGTTATGGGGTGCTTTTGTGCGACTCCAGCGAAGATGCACAAAGCGAAGCAAAGCACCTCGCGATGCTTTCAGCACGCAGGGTCGACGGCGTCCTCCTCGCATGCTGTGCTAACTCGAGAGCGTTCGATGCCACGATACGGCGCCGATTCCCGATGGTATTCGTCGATCGAATTCCCCCCGGAACGGTCGACAACACTGTCTCGTCGGACAATGTCGACGCAGGCTACATGGCGACAAATCACCTCATCAAGCTGGGCCATGTACGCATTGCGATGATGCTCGGGAATCTTGAACTCTCGCCTCACCGCGACCGCCTGGAAGGTTTCAGAAGGGCGATGCAGGAATCCAATCTCCCTGTGCGGGATGAGTACCTCGTATGCGGCGGCATGGAAATCGAGGATGCAAGAACCGCGGGTCTCCAGCTCCTGCGCACTTCTCCCAGTCCCACCGCAATTGTCGGTTGCAACAACAAACTTCTGCTCGGGCTCCTGGAGAGCATTGAAGAACGTAAGAGGAAGATCCCTTCTCAATTGAGCATCGTCGGATTCGACGATTATGTATGGAATCGTTACGTTATGCCAGGTCTCACTGTGATTGCGCAGTCCACAAGTGAAATGGGCCGGAGCGCATTTGAACTTTTGAATCAGCTAATAAATGCCGATTCCAAGGAAGTGCTTCCGAAGCAGATTCGATTAAAGACCGAGCTGCGCGTCAGAAACTCAACCACTCAACCGGCGTCTTCGCAAAAGCGATAACGGCTTCCGGATGTAGCCGAGTGGGCTTCGCGCGAGCGAGACATCCCGCTTGTGTGGGTTTCCCCGTTAGTGTTCAAGTTGAATGGCTCAGATGCTCCGCATCTGCCCGTATTCGACGCACCTCCAGTTCGTCCCCTGAATGAACTTGCCTGTGCGCCCCGGAGGCGGTGGCCGCCCCGCACACGACCTGATTCTGCATTCCCCCCGGCCACCCAGTTCAAACTAAGGTAGCCAGCCTGTAGTCTTCGACATGGGCAATCCAAGCTCCAAAAGTCGATGCGCGGTCCGTCAGCGGGGCGCGTTCTGAGTCTGAAGTCCGCCTTCTGAAGGAGGACTCTACTCCGTTTGTGCTTCGTTCACATTTTCAGTGTTCTCAAAAACCTGACACGATTCGTTCACCATCTTTTTGCGGTCGGCCATCAATCCGTGTGCTGCCGGGGGCGAATCTGCGACTGCCAGGGGTTGAAGGTTGCTCCGCAGATTCTCCCGAACCAGTATGCACGCCTGCAGTGGTCGACGATCCGTTTCTGTCTCCGGCCTTGTGCTTCGAATCGTTGCTCCAATCGCTCTCGAAATGCTTTGACCACAAGTTGTTCCTATTTCGCAACGTTACTATTGCAATCGCCAGTTCGATGCTGTAGACTCTTTCCCGTTGAACCGAGGTAATTTCAAAATGCCCAAATCTGTTTACTTAGTCGCGAGCGGCGATCTTCGCCTGTCGGCCAATCAGGAATGCTGGCCTGCTCAGAATAATCTCGAACAAGCGGTTACAGCCGTTTTCCGTAGCCTGGGATGGGAGGTCTTGCGAGCCCACCCTTTTCTCCCCGCCAAGGGGCATGGCTTCATTGATAGCCAACGATATGGAATGGACGTGTTTAGCTCCATTCCTCCGGATGCGCCGGTTGTCGTTGCCGAGGCGGTTTGGCAATACACCCACCATGTGCTTCCAGGATTGCGCTTTCATCGAGGCCCCATTCTAACCGTTGCCAATTGGTCGGGTCAGTGGCCTGGACTGGTCGGTCTGTTGAACCTCAACGGATCCCTGGTCAAGGCAGGTGTCCCTTTTAGCACGAGTTGGAGCAAGGACTTTTCTGACGCGTACTTCCTCAAGAACATTCGCGAGTGGACAGAGACCCGGCGAATCACGCATGACATTCATCGCGTGCGCGATCTTGACATCAGCGAGCTTCCCGATTCTGCCGCCAATCAAGGGCGGGATCTTGCCGCGGCTCAGATGCGTCGAAAGGCGATCCTCGGCATCTTTGACGAGGGTTGCATGGGCATGTACAACGCCATCATCGATGACGAGCCACTCAACGCAATCGGGGTCTTCAAAGAGCGCCTGAGTCAATCCGCGCTGGTCGCCAGGATGTCCACCGTAAAGGACGATGAGGCGCACAAGGTGCGGCAGTGGCTCAACGACAAGGGCATGCGCTTCGTGACGGGCAAAGACGAGAAGACCGAACTGACTGACGCCCAGATCCATCAGCAGCTTAAGATGTACATCGCTGCCATGCGTATGGCGCACGAGTTTGGATGTGATGCCATCGGAATTCAGTATCAGCAAGGCCTCAAGGACACCGTACCGGCTTCCGATCTGGCAGAGGGCCTGTTGAACAACCCCGATCGCCCCCCGGTCTTTGACGAGAACACCGGTGAAGAGCTTTACGCGGGCGCGCCTCTTCCCCACTTCAATGAAGTTGACGAATGCGCCGGGTTGGATGCGCTGGTGACGAATCGTTGCTGGACCGCTCTCGGAATGGATCCTTCAACAACTCTGCACGACGTGCGTTGGGGCGAGCAATTCGAGTCTCCCGATCTAAACGCCTTCGTCTGGGTGCTGCAAATCTCGGGTGCCGTTCCCGCAAGCCATTTGGACGGTGGTTACAAAGGCGCAATCAGCGAACGCCAGCCTTCGATGTATTTTCCCTTAGGTGGTGGAACCCTCAAAGGCTTTGGAAAGCCGGGCGAAATTGTCTGGAGCCGAGTCTTTATTGAAGGCGGGGCGTTACATCTCGACATTGGACGCGGCTCGGTGGTTCGCCTGCCGCTTCAAGAAGAACTCCGCCGTTCGTCGCAGACGACTTCCCAGTGGCCCTTGGTCAGCGCAATCTTCAACGGAGTCACACGCGACGGCTTCATGGCTCGTCATCGCGCCAATCATGTGAACATCGCCTATGCCTCCGACGCGGCAGCAGCCAACAAGGCTCTGGCCGTGAAGGCGGCAATGTTCCATTCTTTGGGAGTAAAAGTCCATCTGTGCGGCGCCGTTGATTTCAAATAACGGCACCGATACAGCACCGTGAACTTACTACGGGAACCTTGACGCGCCATTGCTGAATGAAAGTTCAGCAATGGCGTTTACTTGCAATCTGCTTTGTTAAAGGAGCGTCCACCATACGAATACTCACCAGCGTAGTGCTATTTGCGTCAGCGTGTTCTGTCGCAAATGCACAGGACTACTCGAAAGTCACGCCCCCACAGCCAAAGAGCGCCCTGATCTCCTCTGTGATATGGGACGCGCACCGTTTCCACAAAGCCGACGGAGATACATGGCCATTGACTTGGGCTGCGGACAATAATCTATACGGTGCTGCCGGCGACAACCAGGACAGTCCGATGAATTTCTGGAAGATCGTCAATAGTGAGAACCCGGATGTTTGGTTTCCTGGTTCGGTATACCTGGTGAATAATCTGCCAGTAGATTGTAAGGTGTATTGCCAAAATGTGCCTGGTGCCGATCCCAAGGCGGGGATCAAGCCGGCTGGGCTTGTAAGTATCGGCGGAACGCTCTACTTTTCAGTAGAGAACATGAATTATGGAGAGAATCCGGCGTTCAACCGGCAGCACAATATCAGCGGCTGGATTATAACTTCAAAGGACTTTGGAAAGACATGGGATCTCCATGCCACGCCTCAGAAGTTCTTCTCCGGTCGAACCGCCTCAGCGCACTTTCTCAACTTCGGCAAGGATTACGCGGACGCACGTGACGATTTTGTTTATGCGTATTTTCCAGCAGCCGATGACGGAAACAGCTATTGGGAAAACAACGATTACATCCTTCTCGGAAGAGTTCCCAAAGACAAAATACTCCAGAGGTCAGCCTGGGAGTTCTACACGGGATCTGACAACTCCAGCCAACCTCGCTGGGACACCGACGACAAGAAGGCGGTAGAAGTCTTCCGGTATGCTCGAATGACGGGCGAAAACCATGTGACCTACGACAAGGGGCTAAAACGCTACCTTATGGGCAATTACGGTTTCCACGATGGCCACGGCAATCCGCGCCCCTATCACACAAAGTGGCCGGAAACAGTCTGCCCCAGCCAGCTAACGTTATATGAAGCTCCAGAGCCATGGGGCCCATGGTCGCAATTCTTCAAAGACGATGATTTCGGCCGTTGCGGTGTTTACAACCCGAGTTTTCCAGCGAAGTTTATGAGCCCCGATGGACTGACGATGTGGATGGTTTACGCCGGCACTTGGGAGGACTACAACTTTACGACGCAGAAATTGACGCTTGTTCTAGCGAAATAGAATGTCTGGACACATGATGCGGCCTCACAAATGTGGTGAGCCATATCTTAACCCCATCTAGCTTGCGCCTTCGCGAACCATCAATCTTGAGGAATGAGACAACAGAAGGCAGAATTGCTGACGAAGTGGCGTGAACTGGTATCAGAACAGAGTCAGAGCGGTCAGACGGTGAGGGCGCTCTGTCTTGAGCGAGGCCTGCGGGCTTCGCTTTTTTACGATTGAAAGAAGCGAATTCGCGAAGGGGAAACGGCGAAGTTTGTAGAAGTGAGAGTAACAGGGCCCAAGGCGCAGACGCGGCCGGCGCCAGGCCATAGTCCGGCGATAGAGATTCGCCTGAGCAAGGGACGCAGCCTTTTGGTGGAGGCTGGATTCGATGCGAGTCACTTGCGCGCACTGCTGGCTGTGCTTGAGACCGAGTTATGATTGGTCTCCCGAGTTTGCATGCGTTGGATGGTGCGCACGGACCGCGAATCTGGCTGGCAACAGAGGCGACGGACATGCGCTGTGGCTTTGACCTCTTCGGCGCTTTCGGAGACTGACCCGGGTCTGCTTTCCAAAAGTGACCCACCTGT
>OCZT010002783.1_pt1 | contig 18026 bp, 11 predicted proteins | sample 1539031 | NCBI WGS metagenome assembly OCZT01 (sample SAMEA3539308, study PRJEB22396) | soil metagenome | biome: tundra; feature: field; material: soil | place: USA | collected 2010-05 | depth 0.15 m | reverse complement strand
GCATTATATTAGCACTCTCAATTAGAGAGTGCTAATATCAATCCATTTCACATAATAAAAATTGGAGGTAATCAATGAGTAAATTAAACTTGAAGCCGTTGGCTGATAGAGTAATTGTTAAGCCGGCAGAGGCTCTTGAAGTAAGCAAAGGCGGTATTATTCTTCCTGATACAGCTAAAGAAAAACCTATTGAAGGTACTATAGTAGCTATTGGACCAGGAAAAGTTGGGGATGACGGCAATATTATTAAACCTGAGGTTAAGGTTGGTGACAAAATTCTTTACGGAAAGTACAGCGGTACTGAAGTTCAGGTTGAAGGTGTTGACTATTTAATAATGCGCGAAAGCGACATTTTCGCAATTATCGGTTAATAAACAGATTTTTAATTAAACACGGAGGTAAAATTATGGCTTCTAAATTAATAGAATACGATAGTGAAGCTCGTACTAAAATAAAAAAAGGCGTAGATAAATTAGCAAACGCCGTTAAAGTTACACTTGGTCCTAAAGGACGCAATGTAATTCTGGAAAAGAAATTCGGTGCTCCTACTGTTACTAAAGACGGTGTTTCGGTTGCAAAAGAAATTGAACTTGAAGATGCTGTTGAGAACATGGGCGCTCAGATGGTTCGCGAAGTTGCATCAAAGACAAGTGATGTTGCCGGTGATGGAACAACAACAGCTACTGTATTGGCTCAGGCTATTTACAGAGAAGGGTTGAAGAACGTTACAGCAGGCGCCAACCCTATGGACCTGAAAAGAGGAATTGATATCGCTGTTACAAAAGTAATTGAACATTTAAAATCTATCAGCAAAGAAGTCGAGGGCAGAAATGAAATAGCTCAAGTCGGTTCTATTTCAGCTAACAACGACATGACCATCGGAAACCTTATTGCAGACGCAATGGAAAAAGTCGGCAAAGACGGTGTAATAACTGTTGAAGAAGCTAAAGGAACGGAAACCGGTCTTGAAGTTGTAGAAGGTATGCAATTCGACCGCGGTTACCTCTCCCCTTACTTTGTAACTAACACAGAAAACATGGAAGCTGAACTTGAGGATCCATTTATACTTATCCATGACAAAAAGATTTCTGCTATGAAAGATCTTTTACCTGTCCTGGAAAAAATTGCTCAGCAAGGACGTTCTATGCTTATCATTGCTGAAGATCTTGAAGGCGAAGCATTGGCTACATTAGTAGTTAACAAAATCCGCGGTACTCTGAAAGTTGCTGCTGTAAAAGCTCCAGGTTTCGGTGACAGAAGAAAAGCTATGCTTGAAGATATAGCGGTTTTAACAGGCGGTACAGTAATCTCTGAAGAGAGAGGATTCAAGTTAGAGAATGCAACCATTTCCTACCTAGGTACAGCGAAGAAAGTTGTTATTGATAAAGACAACACAACATTAGTCGAAGGTGCTGGTAAAACTGAAGAGATCAAGAAAAGGATCAATGAAATTAAGGCGCAGATAGAGAAGACTACATCTGATTACGACAAGGAAAAGTTACAGGAAAGATTAGCTAAACTTTCAGGCGGAGTTGCTGTATTAAAGATCGGCGCATCTACAGAAGTAGAAATGAAAGAGAAGAAAGCAAGAGTTGAAGATGCTTTACATGCTACACGTGCTGCAGTTGAAGAAGGTATTGTTGCAGGAGGCGGTGTTGCATTTGTAAGAGCAATAGCAATTCTTGAAAAATTAGAAGGCGCTAACCCTGATCAGACAATTGGTGTAAAGATAATAATGAAAGCTCTTGAAGAGCCATTGAGACAGATTGTTAACAATGCCGGAATCGAAGGAAGCGTTGTGCTTCAGAACGTAAAAGAACATCAAGATGATTACGGATTTAATGCTGCAACCGAAAAGTATGAGCATCTTATCAAATCCGGTGTTATTGATCCTACCAAGGTAGCCAGAACTGCATTGGAAAATGCCGCTTCAGTAGCTGCTCTGCTTATTACAACAGAAGCTGTTGTATATGAGAAAAAGGAAAAAGAACCAGCTATGCCTTCAATGCCTCCCGGAGGTATGGGCGGAATGGATTATTAAAAGAATCCTAAATTCTTTACAAAGGCTGCTGTTAAGGCAGCCTTTTTTTGTACTTACTAATCTCCCGAAAAAATCAGCTATAATTAACAATATTTACAGTCCCTATTACTCATTTCAATTATAATTCTTAAATTCACATAGTATTTATTCATGAATGATTAGGATTTATCTTGGTTCAAGAAGATTACAATGAACTCCTGGCGGAATCATTCGACCATCTAAATAAGGGACGGAATAGAATGGCACTGACTACCGCTAAAAAAGTTTATGACTCAAGACCGGAAGACTTCAGGTCGATTTGTTGTTATGCATGGGCTAATCTTGAAAACGGTAATTTTCACCAAGCGCTTGAACTTGCCAATTATGCTGTTCAGATTCACTCCAACGAGACGGATGCAAGATTGTACAGGGGATATCTGCTTATGAGAATGAGCATCTTTGAAGGAGCAGTAGCTGATCTTAATTATGCTATTTCAAACAAAACAGATATGCTTTTATGGGCCTACTGTAATAAAGCAAGAGCGTTAGCTGGATTAGGCAAATACTTTGAAGCATTAGAGGAAATTGAGAAAGCTATTAAACTATTCGGACAGGAACCAAAGTTCAGTTTTGTTAAGGAAAAGCTCAAATTCATCATGGATACAGAAGGAAAAAGGTTGAAGGGCATATACTCAAAAAAGAAAACACTTATTATTGATGCTGAGGAGGCATTCGGGGAGAAGGAATACTGGTTTTCTTTATGGGCATGCAGGGAAATACTAAAAACTGATAAGGAAAATCCACAAGCTTGTTTGCTTGAACTTGAATCTATGACGGCATTGTTTCAATTCCGCTCCGCCTTAGCCAAGGCCGAACAGATTAAACATCTTTTTGTAAATGACGACCGTTTCCAATCACTAAATCAAAGGATACGGAAAGCTGTCGTAACAGATGACCAGGAGGCAGTACTTCAGAAGAAGGACAACATTGATATTAAGAGATGGAATATCGAAAAAGGAAGCACCAATCTATTCGAGGTGCTTCATGCAAAAACTTATGATCTATTAGAAAATCTACGTTCAGGGAAAAGAACCTACCTTCTTCAATTCGATGAAGAGAACATACTATATATTGGCGTGGAGACGGTTATTGATAATCCATTCTATGGAAATAAAAGGATGGTAGCAGAGGGAATGGCGGTCTGGTATTTAAATAATATGGAAGTAGGACGACATCAATTCGAACTTCCTTTTGAGAAAGAATGGGCATCCGTAGAGTTTGTTCAAAGCTGGGGAACTGATAATCCGGGCTTCTGGAAGAGAGGTCAGGGGAAGGTAGATATTTTTCTTAATCTTGAAAAGGTATGTACGCGCTGGTTTTATATTGATCATTCCGAAATAGTAAATTTTGAAGCAACTGATAACAAAGAAGAAAAGTTTGAACACCAGGAAAGACCCGCGATAGATCAGCCGAATAATATTTCCAATACTACGTTAAGACCTGCGGAAGATAAATCTCTTGAAGAGCTGCTTGAAGAATTAAATACTTTTGTCGGGTTAAATAAAGTAAAGCAGTCAATGAAAGACTTTGTTGATTATCTTATTTTTATTAATGACAGAAAGAAACTTGGGTTAAAAACACAGGGCAATCTTCCGGTTCATTGCGTTTTCCTGGGGAATCCAGGCACAGGTAAAACAACTGTTGCACGTCTTTTAGGTAAGATATTCAAGGCGATGGGTATACTGAAAAACGGTCACGTAATTGAAGTAGACCGTTCGGGATTAGTAGGTCAGTATATTGGAGAAACAGCACTAAAAACAGAAAAGGTAATTAGTGAAGCTATAGGCGGATTGTTGTTCATCGATGAAGCTTACACATTAATTAAACAAGGGAGCCAGCAGGATTTCGGTCGTGAAGCAATGGATGTACTTCTAAAGAGGATGGAGGATAAAGCAGGTGAGTTTGTAGTTATTATGGCAGGTTATCCTGAAGAGATGATAAATTTTATTAATTCGAATCCAGGAATGAAATCACGTTTTTCTCATTTCTTTACTTTTGAAGATTATTCTCCCGAAGAGCTTGTAGAAATCTTTAAACTTACATCAGAAAAAGAAGAGTATAAAGTTCATGAAGATGCATTAGAAATACTGAAGAAAGAACTGGTGAGGTTATACCGGAAAAGGGACAAGACATTCGGAAATGCACGTCTTGTAAGAAACCTTTTCAACGAAGCTAAGATTCAGTTGAGCAAAAGATATCTTAGGGAAAAACCAGACGAAAACCGTACACGAGAAGCAATGACAACAATTATTGCTGATGATATTAAAGCTGTTATGAACAGTGTCATTGTCAAGGACATTAATATTGGGATTGATGAAGAAAATCTTAAAGCAGCATTAAATAAGTTGAATAATCTTACCGGACTTAAGTCGGTAAAAAAAGAGATCAATGAACTGGTAAAGGTTGCGCGATATTACATAGAACAAGGAGAGAACCCACAAAATAAATTTAATAGTCACATCGTTTTCCTGGGCAACCCTGGAACGGGTAAGACAACTGTAGCACGGTTATTTAGTGAAATATATTCCGCATTAAGCATACTTCCAAGGGGACATCTCGTGGAGGCAGACAGACAGATGCTTGTAGCGAGTTATGTAGGACAAACAGCAGTGCGAACGAAAGAAATAATCGACAGTGCCATAGGGGGCACACTATTTATTGATGAAGCATATACTTTAGCCATGAAGGGAGAAAGTAATGAATCTGATTTCGGAAGGGAGGCAATAGATACTTTACTTAAAAGAATGGAAGATGATAGAGGTAAATTTCTTGTAATTGCTGCCGGATATACAGAAAACATGAACAAATTTCTTGCAAGTAATCCGGGTCTACAATCGCGTTTTACTAAAAAAATATTCTTCGAAGACTATTCGCCTGAAGAATTAATAATAATAACTGAGAAATACCTTAATGAAAAAGGGCAAAGTCTTGATGAGGAAGTAATTGAACCTTTAAAAAATTATTATAATAAGGTATACCGTGAGCGGGATAAAACATTTGGAAATGCGAGGTTAGTCAGGAACCTTATCGATAACGCGACTAAAAATCATATGCTTCGGTTAGTTGATTTTCCTCCAGAGGAGAGACATGAAGAGGCAGTAAAGTTATTCACTATTGATGATATTAAGGATCTGATTATTCCCAGGAAGATTAAAGAAAGTTTACAGATTGAGGGAGATCCTCATTTATTAAATCAATATCTAAAAGAATTAAATGATTTAGCAGGATTAGAATCTGTAAAGAAATCAGTGGATAAACTTCTGAATAGTATAAAGGTTTCGAAACTAAGAGAAAGAAGAGGATTAAAAGTACTTTCACGTAATCTTCATGCACTTTTTATTGGAAATTCCGGCACTGGAAAAACAACTGTAGCACGACTCCTAAGTAAAATTTATAAAGAGATGGGAATTCTTGAGAGAGGCCATCTTGTTGAGGTTGATCGGACTGGATTAGTTGCAGGTTATCAAGGACAAACTGCTATTAAAACGGATGCCATTATCCAGAAGGCAATGGGAGGAACGCTTTTTATAGATGAGGCCTATACCTTGATAAAAAATGAAAATGATCCTGGTCAGGAAGCATTGGAGACCCTGTTAAAAAGAATGGACGATTACCAGGGAAAGTTTGTCTGTATAGCAGCAGGACTTACAAATGAAATGAACGAATTTATAAAAGCCAATACAGGGCTGCAGTCACGTTTTACAAACAATTTTATCTTTGAGGATTTCACTCCCAGGCAAATGCTTGAGATAGTTTTGGATATATCGGATAAAAACGGTTATAAGCTTGATGAAGGTGCATGGCAGTTACTTCATGAAATATTTACAGAACTATATCATAAAAGGGATATAAATTTCGGAAATGCAAGAACAGTAAGAAATATTCTTTATAAGGCGATTAGCAACCAAGAGGAGAGGATACTGAAAATAGTTAATCCTACCAATGAAGATCTTTGTACAATTATGTATGAGGATGTAGAGAAGTTCAAATTTATCCACATATAACTAAGAAAATGAATATTTTTAGTTAATAAGATTAATTAATCTTTTCCTTGCATTTATATAACAATAAAAATAACTTTTAATCTCGATTTTCGAGGAATATGACGGACAGACCGGAAGAAAAAAATGTTACGGTAAACCGTAAAGCAAGATATGAATATGAAATTTTACAGGTTTATGAAGCTGGAATTGTTTTACTCGGTACTGAAGTAAAGGCACTAAGAGAGGGGAAGGCTAATCTAGTTGATAGTTATGGTTTATTGAAAGATAATGAAGTTTGGTTGATAGGTGCCCATATCAGCGAATATACTCAGGGAAATATCAATAATCATGATCCTACAAGGACACGGAAACTTCTGATGAACAGGAGTGAAATCCGGAAACTAATAGGAAAGGTGAAGGAAAAGGGGTTAACATTAGTCCCTTTAAGAATATACTTCAAAAAAGGAAGAGTCAAGATAGAAATTGCACTAGCCAAGGGAAAGAAGGTGCATGATAAAAGAGAAACCATCGCAAAACGCGATTTTAACAGAGATCAGGAAAGAAAAATAAAATACTAATAAATGGATAAAATTAATTTTCCTCCTATAAAAGAACAGATGGAACTGATAAAAAGAGGTGCATCTGAAATAATTCCGGAGGAAGAACTTATAAGAAAATTAGAAAAGTCTATTAAAGAAGGAAAACCATTAATTGTTAAGTTAGGGTGTGATCCAAGCAGACCAGACTTACATATTGGGCATTCAGTAGTTTTAAGAAAGTTAGCCCAATTCCAATCTTTGGGGCATCAGGCAATTCTTATTATCGGAGATTTTACCGGGATGATAGGTGATCCATCAGGAAGGAATGTAACACGCCCCGCTCTTTCTTTAGAAGAATCGCGTATGAACGGGGAATCCTATCTCGAACAAGCATCCAAAATATTAAATAAAGAAAAGACAAGGATAGTATATAACTCAGAGTGGTTAAGCAAAATGAGTTTTGAAGATGTAATCAAATTATCTTCAAAATATACAGTAGCCAGAATGTTAGAGAGAGATGATTTTACTAAAAGATTTAAATCCGGTGAACCAATCAGTATGCATGAGATCCTTTATCCTTTAGCCCAGGCAATGGATTCGGTTGCAATATCAAGCGATGTTGAGCTTGGAGGAACGGATCAAAAGTTCAACCTTCTAGTTGGTCGGGACATTCAGAGAGAATTCGGAATGGAACCTCAGGTAATCCTAACCATGCCTCTAATAGTTGGGACTGACGGAATAGAAAAGATGAGCAAATCATATAATAATTATATTGGAATTTCTGACACACCTAAGGAAATATTCGGGAAAACTCTTTCTATACCTGACAGTTTAATTGAGAATTATTATGAGCTTGCAACAGATATTTCAAATGAAGAATTGGTTAGTATAAAACATCAGCTAAAAGATCCTAAAATTAATCCAAGGAACATCAAACGGAATCTTGCAAAGAAGCTTGTTTCTATGTATCATGATCGTAAGGCAGCCGATGAAGCAGAAGAAGAATTTGATAGGATATTCATAAAAAAAGAAATCCCAGATGAAGTACCAGATTTTAATTGGAAAAAGGGTAATCAATCAGGTATTCTTGATCTTTTAACAATAACCAATCTTGCTCCTTCTAAAGGCGAGGCAAGAAGACTAGTTTTACAAGGTGGTGTATCAATTGACAGTATTAAAGTAGACGATATTAATGCTATAATTGATATCAAAGATAATTCAATTTTAAAAGTTGGTAAGAGAAAATTTATCAGAATTAAATTATAAATCAAAAGAAAGGAGATGAGAATTTGTATGTTCCCACAAAAATATTTTTTACAAAAGGGGTAGGCAGAGATAAAGAGTACCTCGTATCATTTGAACTTGCATTAAGAAGTGCCGGAGTTCAGATGTGCAACCTGGTTTCAGTAAGCAGTATTTTCCCTACAGGCTGCAAGAGAATAGCTAAAGAAGAGGGAGTTAAAGAGTTAAATCCCGGTCAGATAACTTTTGCAGTGATAGCCAGGAATTCCACTAATGAACCAAACCGTCTAATAGCAGCTTCAATAGGTGCGGCTCTTCCAGCAGATAATACTAATTACGGATATCTTTCGGAACATCATCCTTTTGGCCAAACAGAAAAAGTTGCCGGGGAATATGCTGAAGATCTTGCAGCCACAATGTTAGCAACAACTCTGGGAGTGGAATTCAATCCAGATACAGATTGGAGTGAAAGAGAGAATATATATAAAATGTCAGGTAAAATAGTCCGTTCCTTTAACATAACACAATCTGCAGAAGGAGATAAAAACGGATTATGGACAACTGTACTTGCTTGCGGCATTCTTCTTCCTTAAAGGGAGGGAAATAAATTGCTGAATGAATTTGCCTTCTGGATAATATTTGGAATTACAGTTGCCATACTTTTCTTTATCGACTTATATATTACAGAACATAGACAAAGCAAAATTACATTTAAGTCGAGTATAACATGGAGCGGTATTTGGATATTTACTGCTCTTCTTTTTGATCTTTTCATTTATCTATTTCTTGAACAGGGACACACACGTTCACTTGATTTTTTAACAGGATTCATTGTTGAAAAATCATTGTCTATTGATAATTTATTCATATTCCTTATGATTTTTAGGGTAATGGCTGTACCACCTGAAAGTCAGCCACACGTACTTAAGTGGGGTATTTTAAGTGCAATAGTTTTTCGAATAATTTTTATCTTAGCAGGGATTGGGTTAATTAATGTATTCCATCCGGTAATTTATTTATTTGGGTTTATCCTGCTTTTGGGTTCATATAAAATGGCATTCGGAGAGGATAAAGAACTTGAATATGAAAAGAATCCTTTAATAAAAATTGCCACAAGGTATCTTAATTTCAAACCGGGATTTTATGGAAAGTATTTCTTTATTAAAAAAGAAGGAAAGGTATTTGCAACTACTATGTTCCTCACATTTCTTTTAATCGAATCATCAGATATAATATTTGCCGTAGATTCAATTCCAGCCGTAATTGCTATTACGAGAGATTCTTTCATTATAATATCTTCCAACATTTTTGCCATATTAGGTTTAAGAGCTTTATATTTTGTGCTTGCTAAAATGGTGGATAAGTTTGTTTACCTTAAATACGGAGTTGCGATGATTTTATTCTTTGTAGGTATTAAAATGCTTGCTTCAGAATATTACGTAATACCAACTATTATCTCCTTGATAATAATTCTTACTCTGTTGACAGGTTCAATCCTATTATCTTTATCATCCAAGAAAATTAAACAAGTCTGATTCTTGTCTTAAAACACAATCCAATTACATGTGTGGTTAGGGCAAAAAATAATCCAATAATCATTGGTTCCAAAGAGTTAACGATAGAAACAGCACTAAATTTTTCCCTTATAAAATACCATGTAATACTAGTCCCAACTGCAATAATCATTTCTGCAACCATAAATCCTGAGGGGATTTTAATTTTTGGATAATAAGCACTAATTACAGCCAAAATAATTCCCGGGATACAAATAGAGCCAATGAGATACCAAATCTCAATTACAGACGGAATCAAGTATGAGAGGATTAACGAGATGATACCGGAAATAATAAGTCCTATTATCGTATATAGTTTTAACCTTCTTTCTTCAGAATGAGGAAACAGTCTGAAAATAAAATCCCTTCCAATTGTAGTTCCACTAAGAAACAAAAAGCTATTTAAAGTGGACATTATTGTTGCAAAGAGAGCTGCATAGAAAAATCCTTTTATTCCCGGAGATAATGCTTTTTCAGCAAACAACGGAAAAGAAAGGACAGGTTGAGACAAATCAGGAATTGATGCCCTGGCATATAAACCAGTGGTAGTAGTAAGAAAATCAAATAATGCAAAGAATATAATTGAGATCAGAATTCCTTTAACAGCAATGCTTCCCGATTTGGCTGAATACGATCTTTGATGAAAACCCGGATCAGCGAATGTCCATAATGCAATAAGAAACCAGACTATTAAGTAAACTGGTGATGCCCCTCCTGTTATCTTTAAATGATTAACCGGCAGGTGCATTTCCAGATAACTATACCCGCCAAATGAGAAATAGGAAATGACAACAATTATTATAAATCCAGCAAACATTACAAAAAATTGGAAGACATTAGCATATAGATCAGACCGATATCCTCCTTTAAACAGATAAACTAAAGAAAGTAAAAGAGCAAGTATCAGACTAACAATTGTATTGGTTTTGAATATCAATCCCAGCAAGTTGGCAGTCATAAGAAGATAAGGTGCTGGAGAAACAAGGACAAAAACAATAAAAGCGGCAATAACAGCAGTTTTTTTTCCATAAACCTGGGACAGTTTATCAGGAATTGTGAAGAGTTTGGCAGCTCTTACTTTTTTTGCAAAAAACAATGCAAAGAAAAAAGCAAAAATATAATAAGGAAGCCCTTGAGTAAACCAGCTTTCCAGTCCATATCTATATGTAAATTCACCGATACCAAGTATTCCCCCATACCAGGTTGATACATTAGTAAGTACAAAAACAAACAACCCTACTTTTCTACCATTTAATAAATACTCATCCGGATCATTCTTTGTTTTTTTACCGGAAATAAATCCTATCAATAAAACTGTAAAGAAGAATAGAGAAATGATTATCAGATCGATCAGTTTAAAAGAGATCATGCTTAATGACTGTTTTTAGATCCCTTATTACAAAAATTACTCCACCTGAAATTCTTAGTTTTACCGTATTGCTTATTGCAAGATTACTTGTACTTTCTTTGATTCCAAAAGGCAAAGCAATATTCTTCAATGGATAATGTAGACCTTCAGATAAAATCCTTGTTTTGGAATCTATTCCATACAAAGAAATAGTTTCTCCGGAGCATGTTCTTAAAGTAGCATCACCGGAATAGGGAGCAAGCAAAGAACTTTCTGCGATAATCCTAATATTAACTAAATGCGAAAATTTTAGAACAATGCCAAGATTACAAAATGTATGGTCGAGTCTATCGCCCGTAACTCCTGTTAAAACAATATCATTCAGCTTTTTCTTAATGGCAAATTTTATACATTTTTCTACATCAGTATCGTTTTGTCTTTTAATCTTAATAATCTTAGATTTTCCAGCAAAATAATTTAAGGTATCCTTTGTAGTTGAATCAAGATCTCCAATTATATAATTTGGGAGCACATTAATTTTCCTTGCGGAATTTGCTCCCCCATCTGCACAAATAAGAATGGAATAACCTTTATTATTCAAGAATGCTAAAACAGATTTAGCCGGAGGTTTACCATTAGCAAGAATTATGCATCTATTATTTTTTACCATATTATCTAAATCCATCTTATTTCTTAAGAAAATGAATTATAATCCTAACTTAAAACCAGCTATAAAATTTCTTTCTGCTCCGGGAAAAAATTCTTCTCCGATAGCATTGGCGGAATACAATCTGTCGAATATATTAATTACCTGAATATAAATTTTCGAATCCGCAAGAGCATTTAATAAATTAAATGAATAACTGGCCAGGAAATCAGCAGTAAAATAAGGGGGATTTTTATTGTCAGAATATGTGACAAAATCCCCATAGTTTGCTAAGTACATATTCAGATTCTTGTCATAATTGTCAGAGTTGAATGCTCCCACATATTTACCTGTTAATTTCAAGAATAATTTGTTTACATCATAGGTTATTCCAAAATTAAAAAGAAATCCGGGGAAACCACTTATTTTGTTACCACTAAGGTTAATGCTTTTAAGAGAATCAATATAATAGCGCCCTTCTTTAATAAAATTATTACTCATGGATACATTGGTGAAGACATTGAATATATCAGTCTTATATAATGCTGAAAATTCAATACCGTTGTGTATTGAATTCTTCACATTCCCCGTAACCGGAATTCCATATTGATCTACTTGACCATTTTGTACAATTTCATTATCGAAAAGCATATAGTATAAATTTAATGTGAGGAGCAGATTTTGGAGATTATACGATGCCCCCAACTCAAAATCATTCATTGTTTCAGGATTGACTAATGGTTCATTGAAATTATAGCTCCCATCAGCATTATGCTTAAATTGAGGGACCTCCCCACCGCTCGATTCGTCAGCATTATAATAATTTGACAATCTTGGTTCTCTAGATACTCTGGCGAAAGAAAAATAAACGCTGTTATTATCTAAGTACTTATAGTTAATACCAAATCTGGGATTAATAAATGTATTCTTCACTGAAAAATCAGTACCCACATATTTCTCTTGGTATAATAAATATTTATGATACGCAACCTGTAATTCCCCAAGAAAATTTATATCATCATTTAATTGGTATGATTCATGGACATATCCACTAATCATATCCTTTCCCCCTTTATAGGAATAATACTGGTAACTGCTCGGAACTCCGGCAGGTAAATTTTCAGCAAAGTTAATATTTCCCCAATGTTCCGAACGATGAATCCTGAATTCCCCTCCTGCAATAAACTCTCCGTTTGGATGTTTCCAGCTTAACCTCGGAATCCACCCACCCTGCTTATTTTCAACCCAGGCACCAATCAAAGCATTCCCAGGATTTCCGGAGGAATTAAATCCATTCTGTGCTGTTAACCTGAAATAAGAAGCATTATAATAAGATGTATCTGAGGCATCGTAATTGAAAAAACCAACACCTGTTACATAAAACAATGCAGAATTAAGAACGACATCATCATTGATTTTATATTCATTGAGTAATTCATAATGTGGCTGACTGAAATTTTCAATCTCCTCAGGTCTTCTTGGAGTGATATAAGTGAAAGAATCAGAAGAGGCTTCCCAATAGGAATAGTTTTTTCTACGAAGATTTTTATCCTGAATAGCAAACTTAGGAAGTCCTGTATATGCTAAACCATCAGCCACAGGACCCCCATAAATATTTACCTGTGAAGTTAATTTGTCATCAAACCTTACCGCCGAGAGATATAAACTTTTAAAGTCAGCCCATGCCAGATCCCTGTATCCGCTGCTTAATATTTGCGAAATCTTAGCATAGAATGAATATTTATTATCAATCAGTCCACTTGAAAATGAGGCTAAGTATTTCCTTGTATTATATGACCCTAACGTAGTTGAGAAGTTATATTCCGGTTTGTTGCTGAAAGATGATGTAATAATATTTATGGATCCTCCCACTGCAGGATAACCAATAATACCGGAACCTGCACCTCTTTGTACCTGTATAAATTCAGTGCTTTCTAAAAGGTCCGGAAAATCAAGCCAGTATACATCGTGATCTTCAGGATCATTCTGTGGTATTCCATTTATGGAAACTGATATCCTTCTTTGATCAAACCCTCTTATGCTTAAATAATTATATCCTATTCCGTTGCCGTTCTCGGAATAAAAGGTAGTGGATGGAAGCTCACCTAAGAATTGCGGAATATCCTGTACAATATAATTTTTTTCAATATTATCCCTGGTTATTTTTTGAAATGAAATGGGTGTAACCCCTTCCTCCCCCACCGATGCCTCCACTAAAACCGTCTGGGCTGGAATTATAGCCGGTTCTAATGAAATTATTAATAGTAGATGAGTGAGATCTTTTTTAGAAATAGTTATCTTTTTAGTAGTAAATCCTACATAACTTATAACAAGAATGTCCCCTTCTTTAATATCGCCTGCAAGAGTAAATTCACCATTTTTACCGGATGAAGTACCGATGTTTTTATTTGCGACAATAATATTGGCATTCGGAAGCGGTAAATGCGTTTCAGCATTACTTATTTCCCCCATAACCTGGGCGTGTGTAATAAATGCGGTTGTATAAAACAAAAAAAGAATAATTAAATTTTTCATAGATTTCTCCATAAAAAGCCGTCTTAAGAAACGGCTAAAAACTTAATTATTCTTTTTAACCCGTTTCCCTACGCTGGTATTATCCAGATCAGGTTTAAGGGTTTAATCTCAGTTATTCATTCTATTGGAACAACACCCCTAACGGCTTCTGACAATAAAAATTAAGAACTAATTACTAATTCCCAAATCAATCAATCTTAAGTTTCTGGCCTTGATTCAGTTTGTTCCCTTTAAGTTTATTCATACTTCTAAGGTCTTCAACAGTAATTCCATACTTTTTAGCTATTGCAAATAAAGAATCTCCGCGTTTAACAGAATAGAAATCTTCACTCTTTTTTACTGTTTTTTTACCCGATTTTTTGATTTGGTCGGTTTTATTCTTAGTCGTAGAATTATTATCACTTATATCATTAACCCCTGCATCAGAATATATTTTCAGATTTGTCCCTGCAATTATCTTATTGCCTTGTAAATTATTCCACTTCTTTATACTGGAGACAGATACATTATAACGTGTGGCAATTGCAGCAATTGTTTCCCCAGCCTTTATTTTATAATAATTTATATTAGCAGAGTTTTTTACGGTATTATCGCCAAGGGATGATGTCTTTGATTCACTAAATATTTTTAATGACTTACCCGCATTTAGAGTGTTAGTAGTTAAGCTATTCCACTTCTTAAGATTGACCACTGACACACCAAATTTAAGGGCTATTTCACTTATAGAATCTCCTCTTTTTACCCTGTACTTGTATACTGAAGTTTTATTCGAATTCTTTTCATTCGAAGCAATATAATTAGAATTCTTAGCGGCTAATATTCTGATTTTTTTCCCGGCAGCAATTTTATTTCCATGAATATTATTCCAATCACGAAGTTCATATACATTAATACCATATCTTAGTGCAATAGCTCTAAGATTTTCTCCACGTCTTACTTTATAATAAACCCAAGACTTATTATTCTTAACCACTGTATTTTTAGAAGTAGTCTTTTCAATTGATGTCTGATTATCAAGACTTGCATAAAATTCTTTTTTATCTGACGGAACAAATACAGTAATATTTTCACCAACACCTATTGTTTTTGTATAAGGTATATTATTCCAATTTCTTATGTCACTAACTCTAACATCAAAAATGTCGGCAATTGCAAGGAGATTGTCTTTTTTCTTAACTCTATAGTTTACGGCAATTTTACCATTAGGAATGATTGCCTGGCTGGTTGAAACTGATTTATCTATTGTAGTTTTATTATCAACAAGTGTTACATTTTCAGATACTTCTACATCATCATTCTTTTTATCAGTAAGAGTATTGGTAGGAGGAACAGAAGTTTTAACTTTAACATCAGAGTTCAAAGTCAGATAAGGTGATATATAATCATCTGTTCCACTGTTATCTTCAACAACAGATTTATTTTCCTGCCCGGTATTATTTTCTTCAGCAGTTTCGGAATTGGTATTATATGCATAGTCAGAAGAAACAGTACTTGTAATCGGTATCTTCAATTTAATACCCCTATAAAGCCTTGTCTTCGTCGATATATTATTTGCTTCAGCAAGGTTAGTTTTAGAAACACCAAACTCATCTGCAATCCTTTGCAATGTTTCTCCTCGTTTAACAGTATGCACAAGGTAATTTCTTTTAGCTGATTCAGGAATAGTCTGCACATTGGACGCAAAAAGTTTTACTTTTTCTTTAGGTATATGAAGAGGATATCCGCCCGGGAAGTTATTAGGTGTGCACATTTGAATAAGTTCAGGGTTCATTTCCTGAATTGTTTCTATACTTACACCTGCACATTTTGAAAGAAAACCAAGATCAATTGCTCCATCTATCTTATAGGTTTCATATTCGCATGGTTTTTCCTGCTTTATATCAGTAAATCCATACTTTTTAGGATCCATAGCTATTAAACAAACAGCAATGTACTGAGGGACATAACTCTGTGTTTCCTTAGCCAAATATTTTGAAATAGCCCAGAAATTATTTTCTCCGGAACGATTCATAGCACGGGTAATTCTACCTTCACCTGCATTGTAAGCTGCTAAAGCAAGATACCAATCCCCCAAAGAATTATGAAGATCCTTTAAATGATGCGCAGCAGCCTGAGTAGATTTTTCAGGATCTCTTCTTTCATCAAAATAGAAATCAGAATTAAGTCCATATAATTTTCCGGTCTGTTTAATAAACTGCCACATACCGACAGCATTTGCCCATGATCTGGCAGTTGGGTTAAGTCCACTTTCAACCATACTTAAATAAACAAGTTGCTGTGGAACTCCCTCATCTTTAAATATCCTTGACATCATAGGGAGATATTTCCCCGAACGGGAAAGCCACAATTCCATGTATTTTCTGCCACGAGCAGTAAAATATTCTACCCATTGCTCTACTACCGGATTTATTTCCAGAGGAATATCAGAGGAAACAATGGAGATAGGTTTAGTAATTTTCCCTTTATCTTTAAGAGTGAATTGAACATCAGGCATTGTCTTCCCCATCCACTCTTCTAAGGCGGCAAAAGAAACATCCACAGGAAGTTCAGTTAATCCATCAACGTATTTTCGGTAATCTTCAATTATAGACTTCTGAAGTTCAATATAGGCGTCATTCTGCTCTATATTAGGATAATAGCTGAGATTATTGATTATCCTTAGGGAAGATTCATAATTGTTGATTGTTTCGGTAGTACTATTAAGTTCCTGTTTTGCCAAAGCTGCTACATAAAACTGGCGGGCCTGCTCTAACATTTCAGAAACGATACCTCCTTTAGGCACAGTCATCTGTGTCTCTTTGGAGTTATCGTCTTTTGCGATCTCTTTATTTGCTCCGCACGAGTAAAAGAACAAAGCCAATAAAGAGATAGCAAAAAGCGGTAATAACTTTTTGCTCATTAAGAGTTCTCCATATAATTATATTTATAAAGTAATATAACACATCATGTGATTATAAACAAGAAAAAAAATTAGGTTTTATTATTACAGTTGGTTTTTAACGTTTTTTACTCCTTTAACGCCAAAAAATATGGCATTTTATGCCTTAATACGCAGAAATTATTTAAAAAAGCTAAACTAAGAATTTATAACGGTATATTACTATGTTTTTTACGCGGGTTTTTATCAACCTTTGTTTTTAATAACTGAAAAGCATTTATTATTTTACCTTTTGTATCCCTTGGAAGAATAATATCGTCAATATACCCTCTTTCGGCAGCAATGTAAGGATTCGCGAACTTTTTTATATATTCCTCTAATTTATTTTCAATTTCAGTCTCCGGATTCTCCGATTTAGCAATTTCCTTTTTAAATATTATTTCTACAGCTCCTTTGGGACCCATAACTGCAATTTCTGCGGATGGCCAGGCAAAATTAAAATCTCCTCTTATGTGCTTAGAGTTCATAACATCATAAGCGCCGCCATACGCTTTCCTGGTAATTACCGTTACTTTGGGGACGGTAGCTTCACAAAAGGCAAACAGAAGCTTCGCTCCGTGCCTTATAATTCCGTTCCATTCCTGTTCGGTTCCCGGCAAAAATCCCGGTACATCCACTAGAACCAATAAGGGTATATTAAAAGCATCGCAAAAACGAACAAACCTGGCCCCTTTAACAGACGCATTAATATCAAGTACTCCAGCTAAAACCTGAGGCTGATTTGCCACAATTCCTAAAGACATCCCCCCAATCCTTCCAAATCCTACAATAATGTTTTCAGCATAATTTGTATGAACTTCAAAAAAATCCTGTTTATCTACTAATAAATTTATCACTTCTTTCATATCATAAGGTTTATTGGGAGTATCGGGGATAATAACATCCAGCCTTTCATCAGGGAAAATATCACCTGCATCAAAAGGGACATCCGCAGGTTTATCCATAAAATTTAAAGGTAGGTAACTTAGTAATCGTCTTACGTTTAACAAAGTTTCTATTTCATTATCATATACAAAATGGGCAACTCCACTTTTGGAAGCATGGGTTTCAGCCCCACCAAGATCCTCAAAAGATACATCCTCATGAGTAACCGTCTTAACAACGTTAGGACCTGTTACAAACATATAACTTGAATTGCGTACCATAAAAATAAAATCGGTAA
>OCZT010002782.1_pt1 | contig 18031 bp, 14 predicted proteins | sample 1539031 | NCBI WGS metagenome assembly OCZT01 (sample SAMEA3539308, study PRJEB22396) | soil metagenome | biome: tundra; feature: field; material: soil | place: USA | collected 2010-05 | depth 0.15 m | reverse complement strand
GAGATATTGGCGTGACTGGAGTTCAGACGTGTGCTCTTCCGATCTACCGCCGAGCGCGACGCTGTGATTGAAGTGTTGGACTCGCGCTGGCTGACCACCGGCCAGAAGACCGTGGCCTTCGAAGAGGCCGTTCGGGCGCGCGTCGGCTCCGGACATGCCGTTGCCGTGAACTCCGCCACTGCCGCGCTCCACCTGATCCTGGAAGCGCTGGGTGTCCGGTCCGGCGACGAAGTCATCGTCCCCACTTACACCTTTGCCGCGTGCGGCGAAACGGTCCGCTACCTCGGTGCGCGGCCGCGGCTCGCGGACGTGGATCCGGTCACCTTCAACGCCACCGCCGCCACGATCGAAGCCCAGCTCCGTCCGGAGACCAAGGCCATCATGGTGGTCCACTTCGCCGGCCTAATGGCAGACATGGCCCCGATCCTGGAGCTGGCCCGCGCCCACAACCTGCCGGTCATCGAGGACGCGGCGCACGCCCTCCCCTCCAGCCGCGACGGGCAAGAAGCCGGAACCCTCGGCACCGCCGGCGCGCTGAGCTTCTACGCCACCAAGACCGTGACCACGGGCGAAGGCGGCATGATCGTCACGGACTCCGACGAGATCGCCAACCGGGCCCGCTCGATGCGGCTCCACGGCCTCACCCGCGATGCCTGGAAGCGCTACTCCGGCGGCGGCAGTTGGTATTACGAAATCGAGGACGTGGGGTTCAAGTACAACCTGACGGACCTCGCGGCGGCCATCGGTTTGGTTCAGCTGGACAGGGCGGAAGGGATGCGCATCGAGAGAGAGCGCGTCGCCCGCCGCTACGAGTCGGCCATCGCGGCCTCACCGATCGCAGGCCTCGTGGAACTACCGCAGATGCCGCTCCCCAACGAAGTCCACGCCTGGCACCTCTACCCCATCCGGCTCCGTCTGGACCGCGTCAAGGTGACCCGAGCCGAGGCCATCGATCTGCTGGCGGATGCGGGCGTGGGCACCAGCGTTCACTTCATCCCGCTGCATCTGCACCCGTATTACCGGCGAACCTACGGCTACGCGCCGACGGATCTGCCGGTGGCAAACGAGCAGTTCGAGCGCGAGATCTCGCTGCCGATCTACCCGGATCTCACGAACGACGAAGTCGACTACGTCGTTGAGCGCCTGACGGAGGTTCTGCGGCCGCGCTAGCTCATGTGGCCGCGATGCTGCGGGGCGAGGCTATTTCGGGCAAAAGCGGCGTGCGTGTACCACATGGTTTCCGAGCAAGTCGGTGGGTTCGACTGGCGCGTCCGGCGGCGTGATCGCCGATGCAGCCCGCCGGACCGCCGCACGGAATCGGCCGGACCTTGCCCCACACCGCCATCCGGAAGACGGCTGCGTTCTCCAGCTAGAACGTGAAGTGAGCGGCCTCCGGCCTGGCCAGCCACTCGGACAGGGTCTGCGCGGCGGCATCCTTGGGCGAGAGGATCGGATCCGCAACCGGCCATTCGATGCCGATGGCAGGGTCGTTCCAGCGGATCCCCGACTCAGTCGCCTTGTTGTATGTACCCGTTGTCAGATACTCGATCTCAGCGACATCCGAGAGCACGCAGAAGCCCCGAGCGAAGCTGGCCGGTGCCCACAGTTGGCGCGGTTCATCGGCATCGGCTTCAATACCGACCCATTGCCCTAGCGTCGGCGACCCGACGCGGATATCCACGGCGACCAGCAATGCCTTCCCGACGATGACCCGCATCAGCTTGCCGACCCGCGGCTCCCACTGAAAATGCAGCCCGCGAACCACGCCCTTGCTGGACCGGGAGTGGTTCATCTGGACAAACTGCTCCGGCAGCCCGAGATCGCGAAAAAGATCCTGGCGATAGACCTCCATGAAGAACCCTCGATCGTCCGGAAAGCGCGCCGGTACGACGATCTTGACTTCGTCCAGCGCCGTCGGTTCGATCGTGAATGGCATCGAGGTCTGCGCTCCATCTCGCGAGTTATTGGACAAGTTGGGGCCGCCAGTCCGGCAGCCCTGCGATCGGTCCTAGTACGAAGGCGGGCAGGTGTTGGCCGGCGCAGGCTTGCCGTACCACGTGCTGTCCTTGCCAAACAACTGAATGGAAAGGGCCGCGACCTTGTCATTGAGGAGGCAAGTCGTGGAGGCCGAGTCCACGTGGTTAACGTTCAGGATGGTATACGTGGGCGGCCCCAGCACAACCTGGTTGAAGTTTCCGCTCGGGACGTTCTGTCCGAAGCCAACGTAGTCGGCCACGGATTGCGCCGGGAAGTTGGTGGCGATATTCGACCCGAGCGTTGAGATGATCGTTGGCAGATTCAGCAGCTGGCTCGGCTGGGACATCCTGTGCAGCAGAGACACAAGGACCTCTTGCTGCCTGGACTCCCGATGCCAGTCGTTGTCCCCGGCCCCGTGCCGGGATCTCACGTATGCCAGGGCCTGCTTGCCGGTCAGGTGCTGCGACCCGGCGTTGAGTTGAAAACCGAATGTCTTCCCGTCGAGCCAGTCATACGTAGGGTCGTCGATGGCGCTGGGATTGACCACGTCGATCCCGCCCACCATGTCGATCATCTTGGCAAACCCGGCTAGGTCCATGACGGCGTAGTAGTCGATCGGGATGCCGACCAGGTAGGACACCTCATTGACCAATGTCATATACGGGCTGTCGGGCGACGGGATCCATCCGTTTTTGACGTATGTTGGAATGGAGTTGATCCGGGTCGTGACCGCGACGACCGGATGGTTGCCGTAATACATCGGGTAGCTGGCCTCGTCTCGCGGCACACTGACCATCTGGACCGAGTTCGTGTGCGGGTCGTAGCTCACGACCATGATCGAGTCGTATAGATGCTCGCCCCGGCTTGGAGCGGAATCCACTCCCGTGAAGAGGATCGTGACGCGGCTGTCCAGCGACGGCGGCTTGAGGGGTGTGATCTGAGTCTGGCCGGCGCCTATGTCAATGGACGGGTTGGTCAGATCGATCAAGCTGCTGTTCTGCGGAGGACTGAACATCTGCTCTCCGGCATTGGAAGCCGTCAACATGAAGTAGCCAACCCCGGCATGGCTGAGGACGATCACGGCAACCAGGGCCACCAGGATCAGCCTTTCCGGAATCCGACGGGTCCGGCGCCGTTCACCGCCCAAGAAAGCCAGGGCCACAGATGCCGCCCGCAGGGCGCAGAGCAGCAGCAAGATGGCAACGGCGGCCAGACCGAAGGTCCGATCGGCGAAGATCCGAGCGGCAAAGACCACGGCCCCCGCGCGCAGCTGGTAAACCAGGAGCAGCAACGCGAGTACCGCCGGAGCCGCGAAAAGGGCCGCCTGCCGACGCTTTCCTTCATAGAGCTGGCCCAGACCGGGCCACAGAAAAGACAGCGCAGCCGCCAGAGATGGTGACCGACCGCGATTCTTCGCGGTCGGTTTGTTCGGATCAAAGTCCATTAGGCGGTACCTTACCTCACCTGGCGGGCAGTTGCGCTCCTGTGTCTCCGGACTTCACACGCCGGGCTTCAAGCGCGTTGACCCGCCCCCGGCACCGGCCCAGTCTGTCAGGGCTGCACTCCCGCTTGGTTCGACTAAGCTCGCAGGGAACGGAACGGCAGTTGCGCCTTCCGTGACTCCGCGCAATACTGAACGTCCTTATCGCCTGAGTGGGGCAATTGTTGGGCCTGCGGGCCAGGGGAGGAGATTTGATCCGCCGCCACGCAGCCACGTTGCGTCTGCTCTTGGCAGGAGCAGACATCGCACTGGCGTTGATCGTGGTCGTAGGAGCCACAAACATCAGATTCGGTCAGGCCCTGAGTTGGCCTACGGAAGGGTCCGTGTCGCTCCCGGACCCCAACATGGCCGCCACCGTTTTTGTCGCCATGTGGATTGCGGTCCTGTGGACTCAGGGCCTATACCGCGGCAGGGGGCGATGGACGAGGCGCGGCGAGTTGACCGCCGTACTGCAAGCGACGCTCATCCAGCTGGTCCTTACTCTCAGCCTGCTCTATGTCTTCAAGTATCCGGATGTCAGCCGGCTGCTCCTAATCGTCATCTTCCCGTCACTTGCGCTGGCAGCGCTAGGGATTCGAACGGCGGTGCGACAGTTCCTGGTCCTTCTCCGAGACCACGGCCGGAACGTTCGCTACATGCTAGTTGTCGGGGCCAACCCGCGCGCCAACGCTTTTGCCGATCTGGTCGAGGGTCATCCGGAACTGGGGCTGGTCGTCATGGGCCACCTGAAGGCGGATCCGACGGACGGCGGGGTCATCCTGCAGCGGCCACTGCTCGGCATGATCGAGGACATCGAGCAGATCCTGCACACCCAGATCGTGGACGAGGTCGCCATCTGCCTGCCCTTCTCCATGGAGGACGTGATTGACGAAATGGTCTCGATCTGCCAGGAAGAGGGCAAGGTCATCCGGATGCCTGTCGCTCCGTTCGGCCGCAACTTCTCGACCAGCCGGATAGAGACGATCGACGGCGTCGGCGTCTTCTCACTGGCAAAGGGGCCCGACAAGGCCGTTCCCCTCCTGTTCAAGCGCCTGCTGGATATCGTCGGGTCGGCAATTCTGCTGGTCGTCCTTTCGCCCCTTATGGCCGGCCTTGCTCTGGCGATCAAACTGGACTCGAAGGGGCCGATCTTCTTCCGCCAGGAACGCGTCGGCCTGCACGGACGGCCTATCGGGCTGGTCAAGTTCCGCAGCATGTGCAAGGGCGCCGAGGCGCAGCTATCGGAGCTGATGGCAGAGAACGAGATCAACGGTCACGCCTTCAAACTCTCGGACGACCCCCGCACCACTCGTGTCGGGCGCATCCTGAGGCGAACATCCCTGGATGAACTGCCTCAACTCTGGAACGTGCTGCGAGACCAGATGAGCCTGGTTGGGCCGCGCCCACCGCTGCCGACCGAAGTCGCCAATTACGACGTCTGGCATCGCCGCCGGCTCTCAATGAAGCCCGGCATTACTGGGCTATGGCAGGTTGGCGCCCGCCGGAGCCAGGAGTTCGACCACTGGGTTCAGCAGGACCTCACCTACATCGACAGCTGGTCGCTCTGGCTGGACCTGAAGATCATCGCTCGGACTGTACCGGCGGTGTTGACCGGGACGGGGCGCTAGCCCGCAGGAGTTACCGCAGCTTCGAGGGCATGGCATCCTCGAAGTGCCACGCAAACTCGGCCGTGACGGCCTCGGCTCCGCGCCTGAACCATCATCAGGCCGTACGATCTCAGCTGCAGGAGCTGCCCGTACAAGTCAAATCGAACGTGCCGGATATCACCGCGCCGATGGCCTGCGTGCTCAGGTCATCGTTCTTCTGGACGATGCTGACCTCGAAGTTGCCGCTGAACTCGCCGCCGGCGAAGGTCGCCACTTTGAAGACGCCCGGCGCCGAGACCACCCAGACGGACTTGTCTGGGAGTGTGAGGGTCATGCTCAACTGAGCCGCCGCGGTTCCATTGACTGCAACGACGTAGTCCCCGGCCGCCTTGGGAAACTGAGTGGCAGTCGTACCATCGTGCATGGTGAACGAGACAGTCCCAGTGTCTGACCCGCAATTGAGGATGAACGTCTCGCCTTTCAGGCCGGCGGCCTGGCGGTCTTTGTCCGAGAGCCAATAGCTCACGAGCAAGCTCGCATCCTGGCTCTGCCAGACATTCTCTTGGGCACCGGTCATTTCGACCGCGCATGATCCGTGGCCCACGGGAGCCAGAGACGTCAAAGCCACCGTCGGGACCGCCGTCGCGGTCGAAGCACTGCTGCCGCACGCTGTGGCGACGATCGCCAACACGGCAACGAGTGAAGTGAGTCTGGTGCGCATGCGGAGTCTCCTCGATACGAGCCGATCCGGGCGAACTTATCTGGCTTCGACATCATGACACCAAGCCCTGGAACGAGCGCGGTTCCCGCTCCCCTCTCTGCCAACATCGGGTGAGACACCCCGCCACTTCTGATTAGGCTCCGAGGGCGGGAACGGAGGTTCCCGATATGGCGATCAGCGCAGCACTTCAGCGACCGGGCGTGCGTCCTTGGCCGATGGACAAGATCCCCGATCCAGAGGTTCCCGAAAGACCGACTCGCCGCCGTTTCAGCGGCGCATACAAGCTGGCCATCCTGCTAGAGCTGGACCAGGCGGCCGAGCCCGGCGCCAAGGGCGCGATCATGCGCCGCGAAGGCCTGTACAGCAGCAGCAGCATCACCGAGTGGCGCAGAGAACGTGCCGCGGGTGACTCTCGCGCCCTTGCCAGGCCGCGCGGCCCGCATCCTGCCGACCCGCTCATCGCCGAGAACAAGCGCCTGCGCACCAAGGTCGACCATCTCCAAGTGCGGCTGGGTCGAGCCGAGAAAGTGATCACCGTCCAGGGAAACGTCTCAGCGTACGGATTCCGGTGGATTTCGCCCAGGACCGAGGGGCCCAGTTGGTGGACTCTGAACCGCGAGGGAATCATGATCTCGGGTCCACGAAACCCAGGGCGGCCCACACGAGCCGCTGCTTGCCACAGGAGCAATTGATCGTGCAGGACCGGCCCCGGCTACTTCACGAAGTAGCCGGTCACATCGAAGATGACCTGAGCGCTGGCCCCTGGGACCGCGACGTAGGTGACCGAGAGAGTGCCTCCGGCACCCAGAGCCACTGTGACTGCGTTGGCCCGGTCATCGCCTAGAGGGAAGTTGAGAGTTGAGCTTGTCGGGTTGTTGGTCGCATTCGGACCGACATACAGGTAGCCGAGAGCGGTCTGGCCGGTCACAGTCAGGTTGCCGGTCACTGCGATAGCGTTAGAGGGAACTCCACCCCGACCTGCCACCGTGAAGGTCCGGGCAACGTGAGAGCTGGAGGCACCGGACAGTCCGATCCAGTAGCCATCGCGGGAATCGAGGACTCTGGCGGGGGTGACGGCGACGTAGGTGGCACCGGTGCTATCGGGGATGAAGTAGCCCGTGACATCGAAGATGACCTGAGCTGTGGCCCCTGGGACCGCGACATAGGTGACCGAGAGAGTGCCTCCGGCACCCAGAGCCACTGTGACTGCGTTGGCCCGGTCATCACCTAGAGGGAAGTTGAGTGTTGAGCTTGTCGGGTTGTTCATCGCGTTCGGACCCATATACAGGTAGCCGAGAGCGGTCTGGCCGGTCACGGTCAGGTTGCCGGTCACAGCAATAGCGTTGGAGGGGACTCCACCATGACCGCTCACCGTGAACGTCCGAGCGACATGAGAACTGAAGGCACCGGACAGTCCGATCCAGTAGCCATCGCGGGAGTCGAGGACTCTGGCGGGAGTAAGGGCGTGGTATGTGGCGCCGGTGCTATCGGGGGTGAAGTAGCCGGTCACATCGAAGATGACCTGGGCGCTGGCCCCTGGGGCCGCGACATAGGTGACCGACAGAGTGCCTCCGGCACCCAGAGCCACCGTGACAGCGTTGGCCCGGTCATCGCCTAGAGGGAAGTTGAGCGTTGAGCTGGTCGGGTTGTTCATCGCGTTCAGACCCATATAGAGGTAGCCGAGAGCGGTCTGGTCGGTCACGGTCAGGTTGCCTGTCACCGCGATAGCGTTGGAGGGAACTCCACCATGGCCAGATACCGTGAACGTCCGGGCCACGTGGGAGCTAAAGGCACCGGACAGTCCGATCCAGTAGCCATCGCGGGAGTCGAGGACACGTGCGGGAGTGAGGGCGTGGTATGTGGCGCCGATTAGAGAAACGGTGACGCTCGACGATGGATCTGACGCGGGTCCGGTGCCTGCGGCGTTGGTAGCGGTAACGGTGAAGGTGTATGGCTGGCCGCTGGTCAGGCCGCTAACGGTGCAGCTGGTGGCGCTCGTGGTGCAGGTCTTGGCGTCGCCCGAGGAGGTGACCGTGTAGCCGGTGATCGGGCTGCCGCCATTGTCGACCGGGGCGGTCCAGGCGACGAGCGCCGAACCGTTGCCGGCGGTGGCGGTTACGCCTGTGGGCTTGCCGGGAGCGGTGGCGTTGACGTGGAGCGTGGCTGTACCCGTGGCAGTTCCATCGGTACCGGTGACGGTATGGTCGCCGGGGACCGTGGACGTGCAGGTGTGAGCGATGTTGATACAGGAGCCGCCGGCGATGCTAAGTGTGGTGCCGCCGATGACGGGGCCGAGGTCGTTGTTGGAGGCGTCATAGCCCTCGGCAGCGTAGACCTGCGCACCCCCTGCCGCGATCGTCCCGTCCGCGGGGCTCAGGATCAGGTGGTCGAGAGGAGCGGGGCCGCTGACCGCCAGCAGATGGGCCTTGTAGCCCGCGCCGTAGGCCGTCGCCGTCCCGGTGTAGTCGCTGATGAGCGACGGACCAGACGAGCAGTCCCAGTTGTTCCATGTCCAGGCGAGATAGCTGGCGCCCTGGGAATCGAGCCAGGTCATGAGCGGGTCAATGTAGCTGGCGCCGCAGTCGCTCTCGCCCAGTTCACCCACGAGGAGCGGCACCTGCGCAACCACCGGGGCGATCTGGCTGTTCCAGCACGACGACGAGTTGCAGGTGTTGGAGTCGTAGGAGTGCCAGGCCGCCATCAGGTTGTTGCTCGAGTCGGTGGGCTTGTGGGTCAGCCAGGCCGTCAGGTCGTTGGAGTACTCCAGACCGCCGAGGGCGATGACGTTTCCGGCGCCGGCCACCCGGACCGCGTTAACCAGTTGTTGCATTCCGGCAACCGAGTAGGGAATGCCAGAGCAGGTGCCACCGTTCAACCAACACTGCCATCCGCTAGCCTCACTGCCTGTCGCCCGTTCCGGGTAAGGCTCGTTGAAGAGGTCGAAGATGACGGCATCGTTGCCCTTGAAGGTGGCCGCCACGGAAGACCAGAACGGAACGGCCTGGGCGGCGTCCGGCAAAGGCTTCTGGCACACGGCCTGGGTCGAGGCGCAACCCGATGAGTAGCCCGTATAGGTGCCATCGCTCCAGTGGAGATCGAGAATGGCGACCAAGCCATTCTGGTTGAGCAAGTTGACGTAGTCCACGACCGCTTGCTGGTAGGTGGCGCCGCGATACGCGGAATTGACAACGTATGACTCGGCGTTCCAGCAGGCCTCATTGAGGGGCACCCGAACGCTATTGATGCCCCAGCCCTTCATGGCATCGATTGATGCCTGATCCATCGGACCGTCCCAGATGCCCCAGCCCTGGACGCACGCGAACTCACCACCCGATCGGTTCACCCCGTGCAGGACGACTGTCTGGCTGCTCGCGTCGACCAGGCGATTGCCTGACACATGCAGCTGCGGAGCCGCACTGGCGGCGTTGGCCACTTGAACGCCGGGTGCAACAACCAGCAGCGAGGCCACGAAGAACGCCGCGACCGCAGCTCCACGAAGCCACAGTCTGATGCACGGCATTTCGTTCATCCTCTCTGTGCGTCCCAAGGAAGGGCTCTGCCTTCCTCACCGGGTCGCATTTGCATTCACAGCGGACTGCCATTCTGCGCCCGCCCGCACCAAACGGAGCCGAGCGAATAGTACCGACGCTCGAACCATCGGCCCCTACTGCAGGGGTAGGCTGATCGGACCGACCGGCGCTTGGTCCGGGGCTGTGCTCCTCAAGTAGGCGCGCACCCCAGCAGCTCATCGACGGGCAACGCGATCGCAGGATAGAGACGAGACACGAGCGCTGCCGAGGTCAGACGCTGACCCCGGAGCTTGACTCGTCCGCGCCGGTCGAGATCAGAACAATCCGAGCATCGAAGGCTCCGCGCCCGACGGCTTTGCGTGCGCGCGTGCTTTCGAGTGGGTTAGAGATACCGCCGGACCAGAAGGAGTCCCAGATCTTGTCGATCTGGCTGCCAGTTGGCCGGTCAGCATGCGAGAGTCCCCCAAGGTTGGTGGCGCGCGGGAAGGTCCAGTCACCGGCAACTACTGTATCCAGAACGAGGTAGCGTCGGGATGGCCTGCGGACACTACGCGAACATCGTGGGCCGGATAGCCGGGTAGCCGAGTAGCCGGGTAGCCGGATGGCAGCAAACCACGGAACTCAGGGATTCGGTGCCGTCAGGACCGATCCGGCGCCTCGGTCAAGCGATCGGCGATCAGACCGGCGGCTTCGGGGACGCCGGGGGCCGCGCCTTCTTGGCTCTCGGGCGAGCCGCTTTGCGAGGCTTCTCGGCCGAGCCGATCGCATCGCTCTCAGCGTCCTTTAGCGCCCGATGCTTCTCCCAGAGAAGGTCGAGGCTGGCATGCTCGACCGCTCGGAAAGAACGCATACGGTCGCGATTGACCAGGAGTGCCGCCATCTCCTCGCGGACGTCGCCCCCACCACAGCGATACATTACGGTGGCCTCCGTGAGTGGCACCCACGCCTGGCGCCGTAAGGCCACGCCGAGCGGTTCGGAGGCCGGCGTACCGTGCACCCTCCCCACGACAAGATACGGCCCAACCTCGACCTCAACGAGTTTCGTTAGTGTGTGAAGCCGACGTGCGGTGTCTCCTCGCGGCCCGTTAGCTACCACCGCGCAGAGCTCGTCGCGCGCTATCGTGAGTTCTGGCATCTCGACCATGCGGCCATCGGACATGCCCTCGAGTCGAGCGTCCCGAACAAGAAGCTCCGCCGCGTGCTCGAGGTGGTCGGATAAGCGACCCTCGCCCACCTCGAGTTGGCCATGCACCCGGCAATCAGCGGCGTAGGCGTCGAACTCAACCATGCCAGCATCCTACTCCAGCTCGATTAGATAGTTCCCGAAAATCGTCGGTGCGGTACATACTCCAGCGCGACCCGTCCGGCGGGCTCGCGATGGAACGGTGGGATTAGGCCCGCCGGATCGCCGCTGAGAGGATGCGGCTCCTTCCGAAAGGATCAAGCAGTCTTGGGCGGTTCGGCCGGCCGACGCCGGATTCTTCGGAAGAAGCGATAGACCAAGAGCAGAACGACGAGCCCGAAGCCGACCGGCAGCCCGACGATGACCAGCCAAACGCCCAGAGAAGCGAGACTCTGACCGAGTTTGACCAGGGTCGCGGTGGCGTCGTCGATCGTGCCGTTGATACTCCAGCCGCTAGTTGCGCTGGTGGTCGAAGTATTCGGAGTCGCCTCGAATTGCACCGTCAAGGTGCTGAAAGCCGCCTGATCACCCAACTGGTTGCGCTGGGCCTGTAGTTCCTCGATCTGCCCCTGGACTGTGGTGAGCTGGGTCTGAACCGCCAGGGTGTCGATGATGGTGGTCGCCTTGGTCATGATGCCCAGCAGCGCCTGCTCAGTGGCGCGCAGATTGGTCAAGCGCGCGTCCAGATCTACCGCCGATGCGGTGACGTCCTGGGTCTGGATCTGCTCATTGAGGATCTTCAGCGTGCCCCCACCATTGGCGCCGTGGATAGAAGCGAGCGTCGCAGCCCATTTGGCCACCGGGATTCGATAGGTGACCGAGATGACCAACGTATCGGCATCGCCGGAGCGCGACGAGGCCGATACATACCCGCCGGCCGCTCCGACGAAGCCGTTGGACTGGGCCGCCGAAGCCTCGGGGCTGGAGACTTGCATGTCCAATTGCCCGGTCTTGATGATCAGCGACTGCGCACCGGGCAGAGGCGCGGCTGCGGCGCTGCCCGCGGGGGCAGTCGTCGAGGCCGGCCCAAGATCTTTGCCGCCGGCTGCGCTATACGGAACCGGCTGGCCCGGAGCCACCGTGCTCGATGAAGAGGAACAAGCGGCCAAGCTCAGGCCAACAAGGACAACCAGGGGTAGAACGGCCAGGCTTCTGTTCGTGACTCTCATCGGACCCTCCATGCGGACTGCGACGGTCAACCGTCGTCAATGCCAGACGCTATGTATTCGAGTCCGGTGCCCTTAAAGGTTCAGTCCAGGGGAAGGTACCTTCGGGAAACGACGGACTCACCCACGCTGCGGCAGTTCGCCTGGTCCAATGGTCGCGATGTGGTCATCGTGTCAGTTCCACATCCTGGCTCCGCGACCGATAACTCTGCTGCCCGCACAAGGCCGAAAGCCAAATGAACCTTCGAATCGATCCAGTCGCATCCGCCCTTGCGACACAGGCAGCAGCTGCAACCATCTAACCGGCCAAGAAGGCCGCCCCGGCGCAGGCTCCGGCTCCGGCTCCGGCCGCGCCGCAGCCTACCCCGGCGGTGAAGGTCCAGATGACCTCAGTACCCTCCAGCGTGGCCGACGACGACCGAGCTACGTACCTTCAGATCCTCAAGTCCAACGGCGGGAACGCTGCTGCCGCCCTCGCTGCCGTTCAGGCCATGGAGACCAAAGAAGCGAACGGTTAGCCGCGGAGTCGGCGAACGCTCGACTACAGGACAAAGCGCAGCAGCGCCAGCACGCCAACGCCGATCGAGTAGAGCGCGAACGGCGTAAGCGTCCGTTTGATGAAGTACCGGCTCAGGAATCGCACAGAGACGTATGCGGCGATTCCGGCCGCCACGCTTCCCGCGAGCACCTGCCCGCGCACGCCGTCTCCGTTGGGACCAAGAAGGTCCGGCAGTTTGTACATCCCTGCGGCGAGGATGATCGGAGTGGCGAGCAAGAACGAGAAGCGCGCCGCGTCCTCGTGATCCAGGCCGCGGATCAGACCTGCCACCATGGTGATCCCGGACCGGCTGATACCGGCCAGTAACGCGAGAACCTGCGCCAGACCGACCGCGCCCGCCTCCCTGAACTGGAGCGTCTCGAGTCGCCGATCTCCCGACGGTGTCTGTTCGTGGGCGTTGACGACGGCTCGAACCTGGGCGCGCCGACGGATGCCTTCGCCCGCAAGAAGAATGGCGCCGTTGACGATGAGGAAGCCGGCCGCGGCAACGGGCGTTGCGAACAGGACGCGCAGCGGGTGCTCCAGCAGAAGCCCGACGAGCCCGGCCGGAATCGTTGCGACTATCAGTAGCCAGCCCAGGCGCTCGTCGGACGTTTCGATCCGACGGCGCCGCGTCGAGCGAACCAAACCACGAACGATGCGTATCCACTGGTCTCGATAGAAGAACATCAGGGCCAGGGCCGTGGCGACGTGAAGCCCAACCAGGAACGCAAGGAAGAACGACTCCTTGGCCGACTGTGCAGCGACGACGTTGGACCAGCCGAAGAGTTGGGGCAGGATGACCGAGTGGCCAAGACTGGAGACAGGGAAGAGTTCAGTGACGCCCTGGAGGAGTCCCAGGATGATCGCCTGTGCGTAGTCCACGGAGTCCTTTCGGATCGGCGCTGCGGCCAGGGGGCAGCCGCGGAGGAACCGAGCTTACCCGATGGCGCGCAGAAGGCTTTGGGCGCCCTGGGCCAGAGTCATGGCACGATCAAGCCGTCGTGATGATCACCAAGGCCGATCCGGTCCACAGGCCGGGGCGGCCGTTGCTATCTACCCGCCATTGCCCTGGCAGAGAAAGTCCGCGTCGAACCCACCGGCGTGATACTGGACTAATGCGACACGGTCGCCAGTGAAGCCTTTGGCGCTGCAGATGCCTACCGCCTGCCCGGCGGAGTTGGCACCTGCTACCCAGCTCGGATAGGCAGAGAAGTTAGACGTGCCGCCCGTGATCTGGTTCCACTGGTGTTGCGTCGAGTAGAAACCAATACCGGCAGTGCTTACCGATTCAAGGTACGCGACCGCGCCCGTGAGGGCCGCGACGTTGAGGGTCGTGTCGGGCCGCCAGCTGTTGACGATCTCGACATCGAGCCACCACATGTTTGGGGACGGCGTGCTGGTCGCGCCCGCCGGGGCCAGGCCCAGGGAGACATAGGCGCTGGCCGCCGTCCTGTAGGAGTCGGCCGCCGCGTTCCAGCCGTAGTCGTAGGCGCAATCGGCGGTGTCTGATCCGGGCACCGCTGATGCGTCGCATTGGCGCGGGGAGGTTTGGTTGTTGGGCCAGCGGGAGGAAAGAGCAGGTCCGGGGTTACCGGTGTTGGCGTAGAGCTGCGCCCTCACTCCGCCTGCCCACGCGAGCTCGGGCGGGCCATCGCCCGTACTCAGGCAGGGGTTGGCGCTGAAGACGATCCCCTTGTTCACGCCGACGATCCCGAATTCGGCGTTGGCGGGGAATGGGCTGCCGCACTGCGGGTAGGAAATGTCGAACCAGCACGGTGTGGCCCCGGTGTTGCAGCTCAGACCATGCTGCCAGCTGATGCTGGCGTCGGCCACGGCCGCGTGGACCCCGATAGTGCCCGCCACCAGGACGCCTACACTCAAGACGGTAACCCACTTCCTCGGCGAGCCGCCCAGCTGGAACCGATCTGGTCGCGCCTTACGGGCCAGGACGTATGCGTCGAGAACGGCCCACAGGTGGTAGACGGCCAGCATCAGATCGAGGATCAGCAGGCTCGTGAGCAACCCCTGGTCCGGACTCGGACCGAACAGCGAGAGGGGGTCCAAGAGCATGATCAGTGCGAAGACGCCCAGAACCGCCAGCATCGGGAGCGCCACGATGGCAGCGCGGCCGCGATTCCCTACAGAAGCCTGCCCGAGGCCCGGGAATAGGAAAGACAGCAGCGCGGCCGCAAATGGACTCGTGAGCAACTCATATCCTCCAGGCCACGATGGTACGGCAATTCCTAGCGTATAAGCCGACACGTGGTACCCCAGGCGGAGCTACCTTCGGGCGCGAACGGGTCTGACCCCAGGCCGCGACTGCGTGGTGGTCGCCTTGCGCGGCGAAGCCATTCCAGATCAGTGGTCGGCTGTCACGGAGATCGGCTGGGCCTGCAGGTCGATCAAGGTCCGGTTGCCGAGGGGTTTGGCGAGGGTGACTTGAGCTGTCCGGAGCGCGCCAACGGCCGAGCATGCGCCGGGCAGCGGGTTGCGGTGCTCATAGACGATCACTGCAACCGCGGTGCCCGACTCGATGGCCTCGGCGGTGTAGTCGGCTCCGCAGGGCTTGTCGCCAGTGTCCGGAGCGCCAATCACAGTCACCGTTAGGGCCATGCCGCTGGCGTCCACTGTTGCCGATTGGACTGGAGGGCCGACCCACGGCTGAGCCGCCTGACCGGTGGCTTGTTCGCTGGGAGCGGGCACGGCCGGTGCCGCGAGTTGGCTCTCCACGGCAACCTGATCCAGCTTGACTTCGGTATCCTTCAGGCTGAACTCCCAGGCGGGAGCCTGGGCCGGTCCTCGGCTGCTCTGGAATGTCGTGGCCGTCAGTTTCGCGCCGGTGATCTGCAGCGGAGTGCATTCCGGACAGGGCTGGCCGCCGGCAGCCTTCATATCGGAGAGGGCCTGGCCGGCCGAGATCACAGGAACGGCGTGGGTCGTCCCGTCCTGCCACTCGATCGTGCCGTCTGGGGGCGCGCCGGACGGAAGTGGATCAGCAGCCACGAAGAGGCCAGCGTACAAGGCCATCTTGGCGTTGCTGCCGTCGATGTTGGGACCCCAGTCGTCGCCGACCATGAGGGTGGTCTCGCCGACGAGGACGAAACCCGATCCTCCGCCGCCGGTCGCGAGGGCGGCATCCCAGCGGGCGAGCGCCTCCTTCGCCTGACGGTGGAGGTCGGCCACCTGCGAGCTCGAGGGTGCGGAAGTACACCCGAAGGCAACAATGACGAGGCCACCGATGGCGAGCAGCCCGAATCTTCGCAAGCGCGCCATTTCCATCCTCCCTCATGGCCCCTATATACCTGAGTACGGAGCCGAGTGCCTAGCGGATCACACGGCCGCCACCGGCCACGTCAACGTGGCCGCCCTGCGGGAGGTCGATGCCATCGGGTCCCGCGATCTCCTGGGGGCTCGGGTTCAGCGCCGGGAGGACAGGTAGGGCCGGCCTGCACGAGGCACAGTGTCGGCTCAGGCAGCCCACTCATGCCCGGAGCCGCGGTGTCGGTACCGCCGCCAACGACGGCAGTGCACTTACGGCCGCGACCGGGGAGCAACTGACCCATTATTGAGTCGACCGGGAATGAGAGCTCCGGCCTCGTCAAACGACTCTTGGCACCCTTCTTCTCCCCTCCCTGCCCGTGGCTGAGTTCCGCGCGGCATCATCTTCACCGGGCTACCCAAGAGCGGCTGTCAGGAGCCCGGACTCGCCGGCACGCTCGATCCGTAGGAAACGTTGAGGCCGTCTTTGTCCGAGTCGGGAAGAAAAGGGGTGGACACCTGCACGCGGTGCTGGATCATCACCCCGCCGTTGCTCTGGAGAAGACTGGGGCTGGCGCCTTTCGCCGTCCCCGGATCGACCTTGGCCGTCCCGTAATGGGCCAGCGTGGCGACGCGGCCGCCGATCGAGGGAGCTTCCTCGATCCATTCCGCGGACGTCTGCGGCCCGCTGTAGACCTGTCGACCCCGCCACCTGCATTCATCGCCGGGTCGACGGCCTTGACGCCTGCAATGACCAACCAGCCCAGATCTTCGTGCTGGGCCATCACAGCGCCGCAGCTAGAACAGTGGGCGGCACCTGGTTCGGCAGGTTGGCGCACCAAGGACACGCCGAAAGCGGTTCGCTAGTCGACGGCCCCGGGGCGACTGTTGGTCGGGTTGGCTGGTTCCACCAGTCGCTCATGGTCGGCGCCCAGGGGTTCCCTGTGACTCCGGTCACTCAGCTGCAGGTCCAGGATCTAGCTGCAGGTCCAGGTCTCGCTACCGCTCACGGCAACCTTTGTGGCCTGGTTCTGCAGGTTGGAGAACGTGGCTGAACCAGAGCCATCCGCATTTACTGTGACCGACAACGTGCTCGACGTTGCCGTCAACGCCACGAACTGCTGTCCGCCGGCGCCGAGATTGACGCTGTTCGCCGATGAGCCCGTGTACGTTCCAGGTCCTGTGTAGGTCAGGACGTCCCAAGTCATCAGGAATGTAGAGTCGGGGTTGTTGGGCAAGTACCACACCTTGGGGTTGGCGCCGGTGCCTGGGATACCGGCCTGGGCGAACGCCGCGCACGCCGGCCGGCCGGCGATGCCTTCGGTGAAGCTGGCCGACTTGGTGACGGCTCCGGTGACCGAGAGAGTCGCGCTGAACTGGTGGGTGCCACCCGAGACCGCGCCGGTAGTGGCGCCCGCAGCCTGGGTTGATGAACCCCCGAGATTTGTGGCATCAGTGGCCGCGCTCGACGAACCGCAGGCTGCAATCAGGAATGCCACGCTGGCCAGCGCCACAATCCCGGCAACGCTGCGGCGTGCGGACGTAAGCAATCTCATCAGACCCTTCAGGGCTGCATCGGCCGCTCTCGCTTTCCGAGCCAAGAACGGCACTCCGCGGGGAGGCGGATCGTGTGAGAAGGTTGGGATTGCGGCAGGCTTCGTCAATCTGGCCGGAGACGCCGACCCATCTGGCGGAACGAGTAGGCCGTTGGGTGGGAAGACGGAGTTCTGCGGACGTAGGCGGCGCGGCCTTCTTTCAGTGCGCAGCGAGCGCACCCTATGGTGCATCGTGAGGCCTGACCGCCCGGCCGGGTGATGATTCGGCCGAAACCTGAGTTGCGAGGGCACCCAGGGGGCCCGCAGGGGTGAACCGGAGGTACCCTTGCCAGAGCGGTAGGGATCGAGCCACGGCGCATCCGCACCGCCGCATCGCACACAAGGAATCCGAATGATCCTGTCATGTCCCCGGCCCTCGACCGCCCTCGTGCTCGCCGTTCGTGGCCTCGTCAATGGGTTCGTCCAGCGCTGCGCCGCCTATGCGTCCGCACAGCGCTGGACGAGGTACGGCCGATGAGCATGCGGCGCGGCATGGGTGGCGGAGGCGGAGGGCTGATGCGCTCCTTCCGCCGGGACGAGTCGGTCGTTTCCCAGAAGCTCTCGTCGGGCATCCTGCGGCGGATCGCACGCTTCGCCATGCCTTACCGGCGGGTGCTCTTTGTGTTCCTCGCCCTGATCGTGCTGGACGCGCTGCTGAGCGCCGCGAACCCACTCATCTACAGGGCCATCATCGACGACGGGATCCTGCCTCACAACTCAGGCGTGGTGGTCCAGCTGGCCTTTTTGCTCGCGGTACTGGCGCTCTCGGACGTGGCCCTATCCCTGTGGCAGCGGTGGATCTCCGCGCGGGTCGGCGAGGGCTTGATCTTCGATATGCGCACCCAGGTTTTCGCGCACTTCCAGCGCATGCCGATCGCCTTCTTCACGAGGACCCAGACCGGCGCCCTGGTAAGCCGGCTCAACAACGACGTGCTGGACGCGCAGCAGGCGTTTACCGACACGTTCTCTTCGG
>OCZT010002781.1_pt1 | contig 18031 bp, 17 predicted proteins | sample 1539031 | NCBI WGS metagenome assembly OCZT01 (sample SAMEA3539308, study PRJEB22396) | soil metagenome | biome: tundra; feature: field; material: soil | place: USA | collected 2010-05 | depth 0.15 m | reverse complement strand
CTGCGGGGACGCGTGCTGGCGGTGGAGATGGTGTTCATCAGCGCCTCCAACCAGCTCGGCGCCTTTGAGTCAGGGCTCGCCGCCTTCCTGGTGGGCACGATCCCCGCCGTGGTCGGCGGCGGCGTGATCACGATGCTGATCGCCGCCGGCTGGAGCAGGATCTTTCCCGCCCTGGCCACCGTCGATCGCCTGGAGCAGGTGGCGCCCCCGACCGCGGGTCCCGTCGAGGCCAGCGCGCGCGCCTGAGACCTGCGGCGCCCGTGCTCATCGAACTTTGGCGTTCCGTGACCGAGGGGTGGTCGCAAAACGCCAACGTTCGTGGTTGACGCCCCGTCCGTCCAGCTGATACTCAGGCGATCCCGTGCTCGTAGGCGTAACGCACGGCCTGGGCCCGGTCGCGCGCGCCGACCTTGTGGAAGATCCGGTTGACGTGGGTCTTCACAGTCGCGCTGCTGACCACCAGTTGCGCGGCGATCTCGGCGTTGGACAGGCCGGAGGCGATCAGCTTGAGCACCTCGGCCTCCCGAGCGGTGAGCTCGTCGGGAAGCTCGGCAGGCGCAGGCGCAGGCGCGGTCGCCGGCCCGGGGTGCACGACGGCCTCCACCAGGCGCGCCTGCACGGCCGGGTCAAGATGCGTGTTTCCCGCCACCAGAGCCCTGATCGCCTGCTCGATCTCCTCCGCGCTGGCGTCCTTGGTCAGGTAGCCGCGAGCGCCGGCCTGCAGAGCGGGGAACAACGACTCGTCATCGGCGTAGGTCGTCAGCACCAGCACCTGCGTGCCAGGCAGTGAGGCGAGCAACTCCCGGGTAGCCTGCGCGCCCTCCATGCGCGGCATGCGCAGGTCCATCAGGACCACGTCGGGGCGCTGCTCGCAGGCGCGCTCCAGCGCCTCCAGGCCGTCGCCGGCGGTTCCGATCACCTCCACGCCGTCGATCAGGCCAATCAACATCGTCAGCCCCTCGCGCACGACGCGCTGGTCATCGACGATCAGCACTCGGATCGTCTCGCCGGTCATGCCGGTACCTGCAGCTCCACCCGCCACCCCTCACCGGTGGGACCCGCGTCCATGCGGCCGCCGGCGCGTTGCACGCGCTCCCGCATGCCCTCCAGCCCACGTCCCCCGCCGACGCGCGGCAGACCTGCGTCAAGGCCAGGCAGACCCCCGCCGACGCTCGGCAGACCGCCACCGGTATCCGCCGGCCCGCAGGCGCCCAGCGCGCCACGGGTCTCGGCCGGCGCCCTCACGATCCGGTCCTCGACACTCAGCGTCGTGGCATCTGGCCCGTAGCGCAGCACGATCAACACGGCGGCGCGCGGCGCGTAGCGCGCGATGTTGGTCAGCGCCTCCTGGGCACCGCGATACAGCGCCAGGCTCGCCTCGGCTGACAGCGCCCGAGCCTGTCCCTCGATCCGCAGCGTTGCGCCCACGCCGAGATCCTTACGGAAGCTGTCGACCAGGCCACCCACTTCCCCCAGCGCGGGCAACAGGTCACCACGCAGCGTGCTGACCGCTCGCCGGGCATCGGCGAGCCCGTCCTTGACCAGCTCGCTGGCACGCTCGATCGCTGCCCGCACGTCCGGCTGGGCACCCCGGCGCTCGGCCAGCACCCGGGCACCCTGGAGCTGGATCGCTGCGCCGACAGGGAATGGGCCAGGACGTCGTGCAACTCGCCGGCGATCCGCGCCCGCTCCTGGGTCGCCGCCGCCTCGGCCTGGGCATCGCGCGCGGACTGCAACTCGGCCAGCAGCAGCTCCGTACGGTCCTGGCTCTCCCGGGACTGCTTGAGCAGGTGCGCCGTCATTCCCAGCAACCCGCACAGGAGCAGTTCCGCGAGAACCACCTCAGACGTGCTCCCGCTCAGCGCGCTGGCGAGGCCTAGACCGATCGTCACCCCCGCCGCGATCACCAGGCCCGGGCGCAGGGGTAGACGGGTGATCGCCATCCAGACCGCGGCGCTGGCGCCCAGCTCGCTGGCGCCCTGCGGCTGCAAGGCCGACAGCGCGACCCCGGCGGCGCCGATCGTCGCGGTCAGCGCGAACTGGGCGGCAAGCCCGCGTCCGGCGAAATGCTCGGTAATCAACACCGCCAGCCCGAGGACGTAAACGCACACCGCCACGGTCACACCGGCGCCCGCTCCGTGCAGTGCAGGCGCAGGATGTCCGTCGGCGCTGGTGACGGCAACGATCACCATCACCGCCCAGCCGCCCGGCGCCATCAGGCTCCGCTGCCGCCTGAGCCTCTCCTCCGAGCGCTGGCGGGCTTGCGCCTCGTAGCGGTCTTCACCACCCGGGCCTGAGCGCTCCGTGAGCATCGACAGACCTTAGAACGAACGCGACCCGCCGACGCGGGCGCTGTGATGGCCGGCTCTGGCCCGCTCCCGGCAGCAGCTGGTTGCGAGTTTCGCCGTGTGAGGATCGCTTCCCCCTGTGGGCATCTGCTTGGATGCCCCGATGCGGCTCGAAGCCGAGGTGGTGATCATCGGGGCGGGCATGGGTGGGGGTAGCACCGCTCACGCCCTGGCCCGCCGAGGCATCGACGTTCTCGTGCTGGAGCGTGGAGAGCGCCTGCCGGCGGAACCTGAGAACTGGTCCCCGCGGGCGGTGTTCACCGAGCGTCGCTACAAGCCGGCTGAGCAATGGCTCGACGGTTCCGGTGCCAGCTTCGCGCCCGGCGTGCACTACGTCGTCGGTGGCAACACGAAGGTCTACGGCGCGAGCCTGCCTCGGTTCCGCGAAGCGGACTTCACCCAAGTCGAGCACTTGGAGGGGACCTCGCCGGCATGGCCGTTGCGCTATGAGGACCTCGAGCCCTACTACGGTGAGGCGGAGCAGATGTATCGGGTTCACGGCAGCACCGGCGAGGATCCGACCGAGCCGTGGCACAGCACGCCGTTCCCGTATCCGGCGTTGGAGCACGAGCCGTACATCGTCCACCTCGCCGAGCGCCTGCGTGAGCAGGGAGTCAACCCATGCGCAAACTCGATGGGGGTCGATCGCCGCGCTGGGGGGCGCTGCGTGAGGTGCGCCACGTGCGATGGCTTCCCCTGCCAGCTTGACGCCAAGAGCGATGCGCAGACGTGCGGGATCGACCCCGCGATCGCCACCGGGAACGCCCGGCTGCTGACCGGGATGCGCGTACGACAGATCGTGACCGACCGGTCTGGCCGGCGGGTCGAGCACCTCGTTGCCGAGAACCGAGACGGGCGGGTGCAGGTCACAGGCGCCAGATTCGTCCTGGCTGCCGGGGCGGTCAACTCCGCCGCGCTGCTGCTGGCGTCGGCCGCCGACGAGCATCAGCGCGGCCTCGCCAACTCCTCCGATCAGGTCGGACGCAACTTCATGATGCACAACAACGCCCACATCCTGGCGATCGATCTCAACCGCCCCAACGACGTGACGTTCCAGAAGACGCTGTCAGTCAACGATTGGTACCTCGACGGCGGCGACGGGTTCCCGCTGGGCGCGATGCAGCTGATCGGAAAGGTGCAGGGTCTGATGATGAAGGCGACCGCGCCCCGTGGCGTGCCGCTGCGGGTCCTTGACGCGATCGCGGCGCGCAGCGTCGAATGGCTGATCATGAGCGAGGACCTGCCGTCTGCAGACAACCGGGTGACCGTCGACGTCGACGGTCAGATCACGACCGCGCGCGTCGCCCGCGGCGAGCGCACCCACCGCCGGCTTCTCAAGCGGGCCAAGCGTCTTCTGCGCGCCGCGGGCTATGACGCCATCCTCACCCAGCACTTCGACATCGGGATGAACAGCCACCAATGCGGGACCGTCGTCGCCGGGACCGACCCCGCGACGAGTGTCCTGGACCCATGGTGCAAAGCCCACGACCTGGAGAACCTCTGGGTCATCGACGGCGGCTTCTTCCCCTCGTCGGCGGCGATGAACCCGGCGCTCACGATCGCTGCGCAAGCGCTGCGCGTGGTGGCCGAGTCCGGTCTGGCCGGATGAAGGCCTCGTGCGCGTCGCGGCCGAGTCGGTCTGGCCGGGTGCGACGGCGACGCCGAGGGGGCGCCGGGCCCACGGGTTGCGCTTTGATGTAGCCGGTGTCGCGATCGTTCCTGAGCCTGATTACCGGCTCTTTCTCAACTCCGGCCGCCGGGAACCCGACGGTGGCGATGGTGGAGGCGGCCTACCGACATCATGGCCTGGATGCGCGCTATATCAACTGCGACGTCGCGGCGGAGGCGCTCGGCGACGCCGTGCGTGGAGCGCTGGCGATGGGCTGGGCCGGCTTCAATTGCTCCATCCCCCACAAGGTGGCGGTGCTGGCGCACCTCGACGGCCTCGCCCCTTCCGCCGAGCTGATCGGCGCCGTGAACTGCGTCGTGGTCCAGGACGGCGAGCTGATCGGCGAGAACACCGACGGCCAGGGCTTCCTGGCCTCACTGAGGACGCTGATCGACCCCTCCGGTCTGCAGCTCGTGCTGTTCGGTGCCGGCGGCGCGGCGCGCGCGATCGCGGTTGAGTCAGCCCTGGCCGGGGTTGCTTCCGTCACCGTCGTGAACCGTGATCACGACCGCGGAGCGGAGCTCGTCCAGTTGCTGCGTAGGCACACTCCGGCCTCGGCCGAGCTCGTGGTCTGGGATCGGCCCTACCGGCTGCCGGAGTCGGCGAGCGTCGTCGTGAACGCAACGTCGATCGGGCTGGCGCCCAACGTCGATGCACGGCTACAGATCGAGCTCGACAGTCTGGCGCCCCAGATGGTCGTGGCTGACGTGATACCCAATCCACCGCATACCGCGCTCCTGCGCGACGCGCAAGCCAAGGGTTGCGTGACGCTTGACGGGCTCGGAATGCTGGTCAATCAGGCGCTCCTGGGGATCGAACACTGGACCGGGATTGCCGCTGAGCCCACCGTGATGCGAACGGCCCTCGAGGATGCCCTGAACGGTAGGCAGTAGGGCGCAGATCCGATCGGTGAGTGACCTGATGCTCCGCCGTGCGTGTTCCCGTAGACCAGCGGGCCCCGGTGGGGGAGGTTGAGCGATCGGCTCCCAATACCCGGTGTGCGCGTGTCCAGCGGCACGACGGCTTAGCGCGGTTTCGAATGGCTCAGGCGCCACGCCCGAAGGTCATCGCGCCGAATGGTTCGTCCTCGCCCGCGTCAAGCCGAAACGGCGGGTACTCCGAGGTCATCACCGCCGCATACGCGCAGACTCGCAGCACCCAACGGTCGAGGCCGAGCACCAGATCGAAGACCGAGCGGGGATAGGAGCCGCGGAACAACAGCACCACTGCCCCGGCGAGCACGAGCAGGCCGATCAGTCCCACCCCCGTCGCTGCGCCCCACGAGCTGGTGGCGGCCGTCCAATCGAACGTCCCGCCACCGCCGATGAGGATCCCGGCGATCAGGTACTGGGGGATTCCCGCCAGCCACCAGCCGATCAGCACCAGCCCCCTGCGCTGATGCGCGGGGTAGGCGACCCGGATTCGGGCGGGATAACCCGGCACCTCGCCAAGGGTGAACGGCGGGTAGCAGTCGGTCCCGTTTGCGCCATAGGCATAGAAGCCCACCCGCCAGGACCAACGCAGCACGCCGACGTTGAAATCGAACAACCCCCGCGGGTAGCGGCCGGTGAACAGGACGACGATGAACGCCCCGACCGAGCAGACGAAGAACGCCGGCCAGAGTACAGCGAGCACGACGTAATGCGGAAACGCCAGCAGCCACTTGAACAGCCACAGCCATCGCGATGGCGATTCCAGGTGGCCTTCGACGTGGACGGGGTGGGGATTCGCCGCGGTTGGAAATGTGACCTGCATACGGCGCTCACCTCTTCAACTGGCCGAGCTTCACATCGCCGCCGGCGCGCATGGCGCGCCGCGACAGCGTTCGACGTCAAAGTCTGTCGCGGATGTCCCGGAGAATCATCCGGGCAGGACCGCGATACGGGTTGCCCGCAACTACTTAATCCCGGTTCAGGCTCCAGTAGAAGTCGGCTCCAGCCGCGATCGGCCGGGCGACGTGACTCAGAGCCGCGCGGGTCTGCGTCAAGTCGAGTTGCGCGATGGCAGCGACCTCGGCTGTGGCGAGCGGCTCGGTGGCCCAGGCGAGCACGTCGGCGACGGTCCCAGGCTTGGGTCGGCGCACGAGCTGAGGGGCGAGATTTGCGATTGCCACCTCGTAGGCCTCGACCGGGTTATAGCCTGCCAGCGCAATGGTCACTCCGTCATCGGCGCGGGTGATCAAGTAGCTCGGCGCGGTGTAACGCCGCCGTTCGGGGGGCCCGCCCAGCTTGTGGTCGAGCGCGCGTGCCGCTGGCGATGGGCTGCGCGCCGCGTCGATATCCGCCTGCAAGGCTGCGTGGACGTCCGCGCCGGCGCACCATGCGTCCAGTTCGGCCGGCTCCAATCCGACATCGCGCGCAGCTGACGCCAGCAGTTCGCGATCGTCGAGCAGCCCGCCGAGCATCGTCCGCACCCGCAGACGGCGCAGCAGCGGCGCTTGCAGCGCCGGCGCGTGCAGCCTGGTGGCGACGACAGCGCGACAGGCGGGCTCTGAGGAAGCGGGGCGCGCGTAGGGCAGCGGATCGATCGGCATGCCGTAGCGGCGCTGCAGGGTCGGGGCACCCCCAGCGAGCTTCTCCGCCTCCCCGGGCTCCAGGGTGAGGACGATCATCCGCGTCCGCCATCGGAGCTGCTCGCCGTAGTGCCAGTCCAAGCGCAACCGTACCGGCTCGGCTGAGAACGCGAACGGACAGGCCGGATCGGTGAACAGGGTTATCTCCAGCGCCACGATGCGCGAACTTAACCACGCCCAACCCGCACGCCGAGGATCGGGCCCTCGGGCGCCTTGTCGCCCAGCGCCCGCTCGGACCCAGCGGCCGGTCCCAGACAAAGCTCTTGTCCCTGACCCGCCAGGACGGCCTGCCATGCGACACCTGTTCGCTGGTCTCAGGCAGCTAGTGTAGTGTCTCCCATTTAGCTATCTAGTTGTGGTATGATGGTGGTGTGAACCATCCCGCGGCTGCGTTGAAGTTGTCCGGTGCTCAGCGGGATACGTTGCAAGTGTTGGCAAGGTCAACGAGTGCGCCGCATCAGCAGGTACAGCGCGCGCAGGTGCTGCTGTTGGCCGCGACCGGCGAGGCGAACACCCGGATCGCACAGCGGGTAGGTGTGACGGTGGTGACCGTGCGCGCATGGCGTGCACGGTTTGAGCAGGCGGGACTGGCAGACCTCGGGGTGGTGCGGGCGGGACGTGGTCGTAAGCCGTCGATCCCTCAGGCGACGGTCGAGGCGATCGTGCACGCGACGCTGCGTGAGAAGCCTCCGGGTGAGACGCATTGGAGCTGCCGCACGATGGCCAAGGCGCAGGGAGTGTCGGCGGCGACGGTGCAGCGGATCTGGTCCGCCAGGGGCCTGAAGCCCCATCGTGTGAAGACGTTCAAGCTCTCGAACGACAAGCGCTTTGAGGAGAAGCTCGTCGATGTCGTCGGCCTGTATCTGAACCCGCCGGAGAACGCGATCGTCTTGTCGATGGACGAGAAGAGCCAGATCCAGGCGCTGGATCGCACGCAGCCGTCGCTGCCGATGACACCCGGCCGGGCGGGCACGATGACCCACGACTACAAGCGGAACGGCGCGACGACTCTGTTCGCCGCGCTCGACGTACTCAGCGGCAGCGTGATCAGCCAGTGTCTCCCGCGCCAGCGCCACATCGAGTTCCTGAAATTCCTCCGCACGATCGACCGCGAGGTTCCCAAGGGCCTTGAGATCCACCTGATCCTCGACAACTACTCAACCCACAAGCACGAAAACGTCAAGACGTGGCTCGCCAAGCACCCACGGTTCCACCTGCACTTCACGCCCACATCGAGCTCATGGCTGAACCTCGTCGAGCGGTTCTTCGGGAAGCTGACCGACAAAGCGATTCGTCGTGGTGTGTTCCACAGCGCGCCAGACCTGATCGCCGCGATCGAGGCCTACCTCAACGCCAACAACGAGAACCCCGAACCGTTCGTCTGGACCGCAACCGCCGACGACATCCTGACCAAGGTACGCCGCGGACGCGTCGCCCTCAACCAACTAGCAACACAAAACTGAGACACCGCACTAGCGCAATCCGGCGCACGCCATCCCAGCTCGCCGCACGACCAGGCTACTCCCCGAGCGCCTGTGCGAATCCGCGGATCCCGCGCGCACCCTGAATGGCATCGGCTACGCCACCTCCCCGGGCGTAGATGAATGCCATCCGAAGGTGGTCGTGATGCGAGAACTCTTGAAGCGAACGCGCCTCGTAGCGCCTGATGAACTCCGCATCGGACAATTCTGAGTTCGGAGCCCGCGGGTTCGCCATCGGCGAAGCTACGCTACCCGATAGTTCGAAGCCGCACCACGCTCGATCCGCCGGCGAGATCCGGGGACGTCCAACGGGAGGATGAAGATGGCCGAGACGCCGACGCTGTTCGTCTGCCACGGCGATGACGGCGGCCCACGTATTCATCCATGTCGCCGCGTGCAGAAGGCGCTTGGAATCGCAGGTATCGAGTACGACAAGGTGATCGCCGGCCACGGCAGTCCGTTCCCGTTCTTGCGCAAGGGCTCGCGTGACGAGCTGCGGCAGGCGACCGGGGCCGAGAAGCTGCCGGCGCTCAAGCTGCCCGACGGGACGGTCATCACCCACTCGCGCGCCATTCTTGCGTGGATCGCCCGCCAGAACTAGTTTCTGGCGATGCAACCCAAGATCACCACCTTGCTGATGTTCGACGGCCAGGCCGAGAACGCGATGCGCTTCTACACCTCGCTGTTTGACAACGGTGAGATCGAACGGATCGACCGCTACCAAGCCGGTGAGCCAGGCACCGAGGGAACCGTCAAGCACGCGACCTTCCGCCTCGCAGACCAAGCGCTGATGTGCATCGACAGTCCGGTCAAGCAGCCATTCACCTTCACGCCAGCCGTCTCGCTCGTCGTCGAATTCGAAACCGAGGCCTCGCTCGACAGGCTGTTCGCCCGCCTGTCCGACGGCGGCACGATCCTCGTACCCCTCGACGCCTACCCTTTCAGCGCCCGATTCGGCTGGGTCACCGACAGCTACGGCGTCTCCTGGCAGCTAACCCTCGCCCACGACCGGGTTCAGACCAACCGCCACTCCTAATCAGACCCCTGCCGCTGATCGGGACAGCGATCCGCCACCCAACCCTCTGGGCGGCGGCAATCCCAAGCCGGCGGGGTTAGCCTTGCGTTACACCTCAGAACGGGAGACGAGATGGACTTAGGTATCGGGTTGCCGGCAACGATTCCGGGTGTAACGGGCCAGATGATCGTCGACTGGGCACGGCGTTCGGAGGAACGCGGTTTCTCGACGCTCGGGGTCCTTGGCCGGATGGTCTACGACAACTACGAGCCGCTCGTGTCGCTCGCGGCCGCGGCGGTGGTGACCGAGCGAATCACGGGCTCGAGGCTCCGGCTGCTATCAGCTGGTTGCAATGACGATCGACCGGGGGCCGACCATTATCGATGCGCCCGCCGCGAGCGGGTCTGCAGACCGCGGTGTGCCGTCTTCCTGCATGGTGTCGACACTTACGCTCCATGTCCCCGAGGGTGGGCTCGGCAGGGTGAACGCAACGGGCTCCCAGTAGGCATTGAGCATGACCAGAGCAGACACCGCCGGCGGGGTGTCGGCGAACAGGGCGGCAAAACTGTGGCCCTCGGCGTTATCCCAATCCTGGCTCGCGACGGGCGAGCCATTAGGGTCGCACCATTCCAGACCCGTGTCGGGGACGGGTTCGCTCGGGTCGGCCGGACCGGGTTCGGGGAAACGGGGCGCCCGGAGCGACTTCAAACCGGCTCGCAGCGAGATCATTTTGCGGACCACAGTCGTCAGGTTGTCCGCGGACTCGTCGGCAGTCCAGTCCACCCAGCTGATCGGATTGTCCTGGCAGTAGGCGTTGTTGTTGCCCTGCTGGGTGCGATTGCGCTCATCACCGGCCAGAAGCGTCGGCACGCCGCGAGATACGAGCAGCGTGGCCAGGAAATTGCGCTGCTGGCGGCGACGCAGGGTAGCGACGTCGGGATCGGCGCTCGGACCGTCGTCAGCCGGCCCGGAGGCGCAGTTCCAGGAGCGGTTGTCATCGGTACCGTCCTGGTTGTTCTGCTGGTTGGCGGCGTTGCGTTTCGAGTCGTAGGACACTAGGTCGTTGAGCGTGAACCCGTCGTGGCAGGTGATGAGGTTGATGGTGGCGGTGGGCTGTCGACGAAGGCTGTAGCGGGGAGCGTGGGAGGCGTACATGTCGGGGCTCCCGGCCAAGCGGGCGCCGACCCAACGGGGGGCCGACACGTGCTCTCGCCAGAAGTCCCGCATGGTGTCGCGGTACTGGCCGTTCCACTCAGACCAGCGGGGCGGGAACTGTCCCTGTTCGTTGCCGGCCGCGGTCCACGGCTCGGCGATCAGCTTGGAGGCTGCCAGGGTCGGATCCTGAAGCACGGCGTCGAAGAAGGCGGCGTTCGGATCCCAGCCGGGATCGGCGTCGGCAGCGGTCCCCGGCTCGTCGCTGCCCAGCACCGCGCCGAGGTCGAAGCGGAAGCCGTCAACGTGCATCTCGCTTACCCAGTAACGCAGCGAGTCCAGGATCAGGCGTCTCACCGTCGAGCTGGCGGCGCTGACGGTGTTGCCGCATCCGGTGAGGCCGTCATAGGATTGGAGCTGGCCGGGGACGAGCTGGTAGTAGGAGGCATTGTCGATGCCCCGGAAGCACAGCGTCGGTCCTTGCTCGTTTCCCTCGGCGGTGTGATTGAACACTACGTCCAGGAGGACCTCGATCCCGGCGCCGTGCAGCGCCTTGACCATGGCCTTGAACTCGTCGATCTCGCTGCCGGGTGGGCCGCCGCCGCGCCGGGCGGATGAGTACTCGCTATGCAGCGCGAAGAAGCCGATCGTGTCGTAACCCCAGTAGTTGGTGAGCCCGCCGCCCGCGAGCATCCCGTTGGTCAGCGACTGGTGGACTGGGAGCAGCTCCACCGCGGTCACCCCGAGGCCTTGCAGGTAGGCGATGACCTTCTGGTGAGCCAATCCGGCGTAGGTCCCCTGATCGCCAACGGGGACGTCAGGATGCCCGGCCGTGAAGCCCTTCACGTGCAGCTCGTAGATGACGCTGTCGGCCAAAGCACGCCCCAACTGCGCGTCACCACCCCAGTCGAAGGTGCTCTGCACAACGACCGACCGGGGCACGTCGCGCGCCGAGTCGGTCGGGTCGGGCGCCTCCGGTCCCGCAGCAACAGCACCGTTCCACGATGGCTTCCAGGCCAGGTTGCCAGTCACCGAGCACCCGTATGGATCGAGAAGCAACTTGGCCGGGTTACAGCGCGCACCCGTGGACGGCGAATAGGGACCGAAGACCCGGAATCCGTACTCCTGGCCCGATTCGATACCCGGCATGAATCCATGCCAGATGTCGCTGTCTACCAACGTCAGCGGATGGCGGCTCTCGGCGCCGCTGGCATCGAAGGTAGAGAAGCAGACCCCCTCCGCAACGCTTGAATACAGGGCCACGTTGACCCCGCTATTCACGATGCTCACCCCGAGTGGGTGAGGGAAGCTCGGCTCGCTCGGCAGAATCACGTGGCGAGGCTCACAAGGGTGTGGCGCGGTAGAGGACCACGCTATGCGCGGGGATCAGCGCGCTGATCACACCGGTTGTCGTGTGGGATCTGTGCATCCAGAGATCCTGCAGCCTATAGGCCGTGGCCAGCGGGAGCCCGACCCTCCTGGCGCTGGCAGTGATCCGGAGCAGTCCCGCGCCGCGGTTGAGCAGCGCAACGGCGATGTCACCGCCGGCGAGCGGCTTGGTCCAGACCTGCCCGGACCCATCTTGCTGGACGACGGCCCCTTGAATCCCGAGCGGATCCTGGTCGATCGCGATCACCTGACGGTTCTCAAGCATCTTGACGGCTTCGGAGGAGAGCACCCGGGGGTCGCTCCCCAGGATCAGCGGAGCCGCGACGATCGCCCACATTGAGAACTGCGCTTGTGCTTCCGACGCGGTCATCCCGAGCCCGGGACCAAGGTAGTCGGGATCGTTCCAGTGCCCGCGATGCGCCGCCTTCGGATGGGCAGCGTCTCGGTCGAGATTCCTGAGAGCGTTCTTGAACTGGATGCTCCCGGTGAACCCGATGTCGGTGTCCGTACGCCAGCTTTGCGCGATCCGCGGCGCCCACCGGTAGTTGGCGTACGCCGAGTCAGCGAACGATGGGCGGCTTCCGTCTATCTGTCCTGGCACCCAGAAGTTGCAAGCGTTGAGCAGCATCTGCCTGTGACCGGCGTTGCGAGCCAGCGCCTCGGCAAATCGTCTGTAGGCCGGCATTGGGGCTAGGCCCGCTTGCCCGGCCCCGCAGAAGTCGACCTTGACAGCGTCAAACCCCCACTCGGCGAACGTGTTGGCATCCTGCTGGTAGTGACCGAGCGAGCCCACGCCCCGCCCGTAGCAGCCGCTGGCGCCCGCATCGGTGTAGATCCCCGCGAGCAGACCCCGCCGGTGCAGCCAGGCGGTCAACCACTTCAACCCGTGCGGCCACTGCTGACGATCGACGATCAGCTCGCCGCGACTGTCTCGCTTGCCGCTGGCCCAACCGAAGTCGAGCCACACGATCCGGTAACCGACCTGCGCCAAGCCCCGCTCGATCAGGACGTGGGCCACGGAGGTGATCGTCCGCTCGTCGAAGATCCCGCCCACCCCGTAGTAAGTGTTCCAGCCCATGTACGGGACGGCGGCGAGCATCGAGGCCCCGGGCGAGCCAGATGCTCGACCGGGCAGCCCAACCCCGCCCGTTCCGGGGTCGGCGGCGGCAGGATCACCGCGCTGCGGCGAAGCGCTCGCGATCTCTTTCATCACCGGCGTCATCGCAAGCGCCAGGCACACGAGGATCGACGCCAAGAGCAACAGCACAGGCCGCCGAGACGTCATCACGGAGCACGCCGCAGATCATGCACTAGCTGAGGATATGCATGCACCTCCAACCCCGCTGTGGGGCGGTCAGTCGGGGTTCGCTTTCGCCGTCGTCAACGAGAAGAAGGTGCAGATCGCCTCGGTGGCGGACGGTCCGCGTGGGTCGGTGTAGGAGCCGCCGGGCGCACCGCCGGACCATGCGTGTCCGAGGCCGTCGATTTCGAGTAGCTCGTGCATCAACGTTCCGCGTTCGTTGATCCATTGTGAGCGCGTGTATGCATGGCCGCCGTCGACGTGGGAGCGCCACGAGCCGGTGGGGCGGGCGACATCGTGGTGGCAGCTCTGGGGTGCGGCGAGATGGTTTGCCGTCATCGATTGACGCAGAACCTGGGCCGCGTTGGCGGGAGCGACGGTCCGGTCGGCGCTGCCGTGGATCACGATGCTCGGAACCGGGCGGCGGTAGTGGCCCATCGCGGCGTGAGCTTCACGCCCATGGGCCTCCCCGCCTCGGCTCCTGCCTGCCATCGCGTCGAACGCGGAAGCGACATCCGTCGCCGATCGATAGGGAAGCCCGGAATGCACCGCCACGGCCGCGAACAGGTCCGGGTAGCACGCTGCCAGAGTCGCGGCCATGGCGCCGCCTGAAGACAGTCCGGCCACGAACACGCGTCCAGGATCGATCGGGCATTGGGGGCCGGCGTCGATCAGATCGCAGACGATCCTGGCGATCGCGGCGGGCTCGCCAGCGCCGCGCTGCTGGTGTCCCGGCAGAAACCAGTTCCAGCATCCCTGCGGATTGCTGCCACGATCCTGACCGGGATAGACGACCACGAATCCGTGGCGTTCGGCGGCGTCGTTCATCAGCGTGGCCGCGGCGAACGTGGCGGGATCCTGGGTGCAGCCGTGCAGCATGCAGACCAGAGGTGCTGGGCTGCCGGGGTCCAGCCGAGGCGGCACGTGGATCAGCGGACGGTGGCTGCCCGAGGGAAGCGTAAATGGACGTCCGGCTCGCGGCCGCACTGTCGGGGACCCGCCGGCAAGCGCAGTCGGCGATGCAACTGCCGTGGTATTGCTCGTGCCCAGAGCGGCTTGAATCGTTTCCTGGTTGGCGGCATAGAGCTCTCGCCAGTCGATTCTCCTCATTCGATCAGCATACCGATCATTGCTCTATATATAGATCATCGGAGCGGATTGATTCCGACAAAGCTCCGGTACACGCTCAAGAGCGCGACGCGCTGCGGCTCGCTGAGCGCTGGATCTCGCAAGATCGCGGCTTCCGCCTCGCTGACGCCGGCTCGGCGGTCGTCCGGCCCGCTGTCCCCAAGGACTCCCGCGCTCGCAAGCATCGGTCCCAATGGCGTACCCAACGCGGACGCAATGGCTCGCAGCACACGCAACGAGGGCTCATGCAGGCCACGCTCCAACTCGCTGAGATAAGCGTTGGAAACACTGGTGCGCGCCGCAAGCTCGCGCAGCGACATGGCCGCAGACACGCGCTGCGCGCGCAAAAGCGCCCCGAGCACCTCCAGGGCGGCCTTTGACGAAGCGTCGCTCACGAACCACATCTTCCCGCTCGGCGATCGCTCGCGAGCCACGGCATCGCGACGCGGTCACCAAGCGGTCCCAGGGCGCGTCGGCTTACTTACGCCTGTTCTGCCAGCTCACGCGCCGGCGCCGTTTCGGATGATCGCGGCCTGTCCTTGGCCGCCGCCGACGCAGAGCGTTGCCACGCCGCGGTGGGTGTTGGTGCGTTTCATCTCGTGCAGCAGGGTCACGAGGATCCGGCCGCCGCTTGCTCCGATCGGATGACCGAGTGCGATCGCGCCGCCATGGGGGTTGATGCGCTGAGCTGAGATACCGAGCTCCTGGACGACGGCGAGCGATTGCGCCGCGAACGCCTCATTGAGCTCGAAGAGGTCGATGTCGGCCAGCTCCAGCCCCGCCCTGGCGAGCGCCTTGCGCACTGCGGGGACCGGGCCGATGCCCATGATGCTGGGTTCGACGCCCACCGACGCGTAGCTCTCGACGACCCCCATCGAGTCCAATCCGCGTTCCTGTGCGCCGCGCGCTGACATGACGACGATCGCCGCCGCGCCGTCGTTGACGCCCGACGCATTGCCGGCCGTCACGGTCCCGTTCTCACGCCGAAACGCCGGACGCAACTGCCCGAGCTTCTCGGTCGTCGTCCCCGCCCGGGGATGCTCGTCGACCTCGACCAGCCGACTGCCGCGCTTGTCGGTTACCTCCACGGGCACGATCTCATCCCTAAACACACCCTCGTGGATCGCCTTCTCGGCTCTGAGTTGGCTTTCTGTCGCGAACTCGTCCTGTGCCTCGCGGGTGATCCCGTACTGGTCGGCGATGTTCTCTGCGGTGATGCCCATATGAATGCCGTCGAACGCGTCGATGAGACCGTCGTGGACCATCGAATCGATCAGCTCGGCCGACCCCATCCTGGCGCCGAATCGCGCCGTCGGTATCAGATACGGCGCTCGGGTCATGTTCTCCATGCCTCCGGCGACGACCACGTCAACATCGCCGGCCCTGATCATCTGCGCGGCGATCGCGACCGCCTTGAGCCCCGAGCCGCAAAGCATGTTGATCGAGGTCGCGGGAACCTCCTTGGGGATACCGGCCGCGATCGCGACCTGGCGGGCGGGATTCTGACCCAGGCCCGCCTGCAGCACGCACCCGAGGATGACCTCGTCCACATCCCCACCAGCCAATCCGGCACGTTCCAGCGCCGCCCGCACGGCCACGGCCCCCAGCTCGGTAGCCGATACATCCTTGAACTGTCCCCCGAAGCTCCCAACTGGCGTACGTACAGCGCTGACGATCACGGCGTCATCCATCACGGACTCCTTCGATTACACATTTCAGGCAAGACGAGGTTTGCCGCGGAGGTCACATGTCCATCCCGCCGTTGACGCTGAGCGTCTGACCGGTGATGTACGAGGACTTGTCCGCGATCAGGAAGTGGACCGCCCGGGCGATCTCGTCGGGCCTACCAAGCCTACCCATCGGGATCTTCTCCTTGATGGCGTCGAGCGCTTTCTGGGGAACGTGCTCGAGCATCTCGGTCGCGATGAATCCCGGTGCGACCGTGTTGACGGTGATCCCGATCCCGTCCTCCTCGAGCTTGCCGGCTCGCTTTAGCTGGAACGCCGCCTCGCGAGCGAGCGTCTTGGTCAACCCGAACAGCCCGGACTTCGAGGCTGCGTAGTTCGCCTGCCCGATGTTGCCGATCTCGCCGATGATCGAGGAGATGTTGACGATCCGTCCCGACCCGCGCTCAATCATGTGCGGCAGCACCGCCTGAGACATGAAGAACGCGCCCGAGAGGTTGACCGCGATCACCTTGTACCAATCCTCGTCGGTCATCTTCAGGACCGTCTTGTCGATCGTGATCCCGGCATTGTTGACCAGGATGTCGAGCCGCCCATGCGTGTCAATCACTTCCTGGATGGTGCGGCGACAGTCCTCGGCCGAACCGACATTACCCTGATGGACGCTCGCGTCAACGTCATGGCTGCACAACAGATCCAGGAGCTGGTCGGCGCGATCGGCGTCGCGGCCGTAGCCGGCGGCGACGATCGCGCCCTGCTCGGCGAAGCTGCGGCAGATCGCCGCGCCGATGCCGCGCGTACCGCCGGTTACGAACGCGACCCGTCCATGCAGTCGCGGCCGGCGATGGTCGGCCGGGAAGGTCTCCGCTCCCAGCGATTGGTTAACAGCGGTCATGGTGCTCATCGTTTCTCTCCTCGTTCGTGTCTGAGCGGTCCGAGCGCTTCACCTGCCGGCCGGCGAGGTCGGGGCAGCAGATCTCCCTGCGCATGCAAGCCGTTGCCGCGAGCGGCCACGGCCAGTCCTCGCATCATGTCTTGGTGTTCAGTCTCCTTCGGGCGCAAGCCAGACGGATCGCGAACCCGAAGAGTCAACAAGGGCGGAGGTCAACACGTCGGCTAGTCGCAGCGACGGCGGGTCAGCTGCAGCGACGGCTGGTCGGCTTGGTTAGCGACCGTCCAACTACCACCTTACTCCCTTACGCCCACCTCGACGAGCCGGCTCTCAAAGAAATCCGCCGAATTGGTCATCGGTCCTGAGTCAAGAGACAAGCGTGCGCCACCGGCTGCTGGCGCTGATGCGGCTCTGTGTGGGACCGATAAACGCCGCGTCAGTCGCACCGAAGAACCGGGGGCCGGTCGTGCGTTGGCGAGATGTGGCTGGTCCTTCTCCCGCGCGGATGTTGCTAACAGTAGGCTTGTTAGGCCGTGATCAGGGCCCAGCCAGCCGGAGCTTATGAGCTGCGAAAGCCTGGTAATCAGATCGGTATCGATCGGAGGACTGCGTTGCCCCGCCTCTTCTACATGCCGCGCACGCGCTCGATTCGTGTCTTGTGACTCCTTGAGGAAATTGGTGCCTCGTTTGAGCTGACCGCGATTGCGCGAGAGCAGCGCAGCTCTCCAGAGCATCTCGCGCGCCATCCGCTCGGACGCGTCCCCGCGATTGAACTCGATGACGGCACCGTCATGTTCGAGTCGGCAGCGATCTGCCTTCAGCTTGCCGACCTCTATCCCGACGCCGGTCTGATCGGGCCGCTTGGGTCGGCGGAACGCGCACGGGTTTACCAGTGGGTCCTGTTCGGGATGACCGAGCTCGAGGGCCCGCTTTTCCGGTGGATCCGGGAGATCGGCGACGGCCCGGCCGACACCCCGGCGCGTGATCGCTTCGCACAGGCTGCCGCGACGCTACAGACATCGCTCGGCGAAGGCCATTGGCTGCTGGGGGACGACTTCAGCGTCGTCGACGTCGTCTGCATTGGCGTGCTTGGCAGCGCCCATTCGCGTGGTCTACTCGAGGAATGGCCGCGGCTGGGCGCCTACGTAAGGCGCGGACAGGCACGCCCCGCGTACAGCGCAGCGACGGCACGCTGATACCGCGGGTGTGGTCGAAGCTCGGCGCGGATCAGGCAAGTTACCCGATGGCGATTGGCGACGGGGATTAGGCTCAAGCGCGCGCTCGATTATGCCGATGGGCTCATCGTGGCCCCGAGATGACAATTCACGACCGTAGCGAGCTCGTTGCACAACCGACGGAGGTGGCTTAGATGACCGCAACGATCGAGGAGCTCGATGGGG
>OCZT010002780.1_pt1 | contig 18032 bp, 19 predicted proteins | sample 1539031 | NCBI WGS metagenome assembly OCZT01 (sample SAMEA3539308, study PRJEB22396) | soil metagenome | biome: tundra; feature: field; material: soil | place: USA | collected 2010-05 | depth 0.15 m | reverse complement strand
CGCTCTTCCGATCTGCCGTCGCCGGCGTCGCCGACCGCGTGGAGGCCGGCGCCCTCCGGAGGCTGGATCCGGCACGTGACCCGGCCGGACCCCCCGGCCGGCATCTGCTTCGACTACGGGTGCACCCTCGTCGTAATCGCCCGACCGGTCGCGGCCATTGCCGCCGCCGGGGAGAACCTGGCGGCGGGGCTGCCCCTGGCCGGCAGCAGCTGGAGCGGGACCGCGGGGGAATTCGCACTGGCCCTGGATCAGCTGGTGGATCAACTCGTTGGAGAGGGCCAGCGGGCCCACCCGGGGCGGGAGGTCGACATCCAGGCCATCCACCGAGAGGCGCTCCAGCAGCTCCTGGGCGCCCCGCCCAGTCCAGAAGTCAGCGCCCAGGTTGGTGCGGACCTGCAGCGGGCGTGGGTCGCGGGGGTCAGCCCGATCGAGCCGGCCCGGGAGGTCCTGGCGAAACTGAGGGAGCGGGGAATGCGACTCGGGCTCTGCTCCAACGCCCCGTATGCCCCGGCGTTGATGCGCGAGCAGCTGGAACGCCTCGACCTACGCCAGTATTTCGACGCTGTGCTCTTCTCCAGCGAGATCGGGTGGCGCAAGCCCGACCCCCGGGTCTTCACCGAAATTTTGGGGCGTATGGGACTCCCCGCCAGATCGGTGTGGTTTGTGGGGGACGAGTGGGTAGCGGACATCGAGGGCGCCCGCGATGCCGGGATGAGGGCGATTCTGGCGCCGGGGGCCAAGGCGCCGATGGCAGGCGCTGAGCAGCTGACGCGATGGGATGACCTCTTAGCCCTGCTGGGCTGAGTCGCGACTCCGACTCCCTCGTCTGCGGAGGTAGTCCGGGGGCTTCGTACACTTGGATCGATGCGAGTCAGCGCCCTCTTCGGCACCACCAGACGCAGTGCCCCGACGGAAGAGCTGGTGTCCCACCAGCTACTCCTGCGGGCCGGCTTTGTGCAGCAACTGGCGACCGGGCTCTACAGCTATCTGCCGATGGGATGGCGGACCGAGCAGAAGATTCGCCGGATCCTCCGCGAGGAGATGAACGCCCTGGGCGGCCAGGAACTCTGCATGCCGATGGTCCACCCGGCTGACCTCTGGCAGCGCACTGGGCGCTGGAACACCGTGGACGAGGTCCTCCTCCGGTTCCAGGATCGCCGGGGCCGGGACATGGTGCTCGCCCTCTCGCACGAAGAGGTGGTGGCCGATCTGACGGCCGCCAACGTGAGCTCGTACCGGGACCTGCCGAGGATCGTCTACCACATCCAGACCAAGTTCCGAGACGAGGTCCGATCCCGTGGCGGGCTGGTGCGCACGAGGGAGTTCACCATGAAGGACTCCTATTCCCTGGACCGCGACCAGGCCGGGCTGGAGCGCGCCTACATTGCCCACTTCCACGCCTACTTCAAGATCGCCGCCAGGGCGGGTATCCCCGTGGTGGCGGTACTCAGCGACGTCGGGATGATGGGGGGCCACCTGGCCCACGAGTTCATCTACCTGACCGACGATGGAGAGGACACCCTGGTGTTCTGTGACAACTGCGGCTACGCCGCCAACCAGGAGGTGGCGGCGAGCGCCCTGCCCGAGCCTGAGACCGAGGCCGAGAGAGAGCTGGAGGAAGTGGAGACCCCGGGGGCGGCGACGGTCGCCGAGCTTGCGGCGTTCCTGAAGGTGGACCCGTCGCGGATTGCCAAGTCGGTCGCCTTCATGGCGGAGTTGGAGCGCGGCCAGAAGCCGCAGCTGGTCCTGGCCCTGGTCCCCGGGCAATCCGAGGTCAACCTGGCCTGCCTCCGCAACGCGACGGGCGCCGTGGAGCTGCGGGCCGCCACTCCGGACGAGGTGAAGCGGGCCGGCGGCGTTCCGGGGTATATGTCGCCTCGCGGGCTCCCGGAGGGTGCAGCGATAGTGGTCGCAGATGAGGCGATCGCCCGCCGGCGCAACCTAGTGACCGGCGCCAATCGCGAGGGCTGGCACCTGCGCAACTTCAATCTCGCCCGCGACTGCCACGTCGATTCGCTGGCCCGGCTGGCGTCAGCCACGACCGGGGACCCCTGCAGCATCTGTGGCACCCCGCTACGGATCCGGCGGGGCATCGAGTACGGCAACATCTTCCAGTTGGGTACCGACTACAGCGTCTCCCTGGGGGCCCTCTACAACGATGAGGAGGGGCAGCAGCTTCCGGTCGTGATGGGGTCCTATGGGATCGGCGTCGGCCGCATGCTGGCGTGCATCGCGGAGGAGCACCACGACGACCGTGGTCTCGCCCTCCCGATCGGGGTGGCGCCGTACGAGGTGGCGCTGATCTCCGTCGGCCACGATCAGCCGGTGACGCAGCTGGCGGAGGCCACCTACCGGCAGCTGGAGGACGCTGGGGTCGAGGTTCTCTTCGACGATCGGGACGCCAGCCCCGGGGTCAAGTTCGCCGACGCCGACCTGCGCGGGATTCCTCTTCGGGTCACCATCTCGCCGCGAAGCCTGAAGGCCGAAGGGGCTGAGTTCAAGCGGCGAATCGGCGAGCCCCGCACGGTCTCCCGCGGCTCAATCCTCGCGGAGGTGTTGGAGGAGCTGAACGCACTTCGGCGCGAGGAACGGGAGTGGGTCAGAGCACAGATGGAGCCGGTGGCGGCGCTGGCCGTCCGGACCTTCTCCGGGGGGTCCTGACCCCGGGGGGTGCGCGCAGATGGCGAGGGTGCGGACGATCCTTCACGTGGACCTGGACGCCTTTTTTGTCTCCTGCGAGCTGCTGCGCCGGCCGGAGCTGGCCGGGAAGCCGCTGGTGGTGGCCGGGGGCCACGAGTCCCACCCCGGACAGAGCCGGGACCCCGGAAGGAGCGTGGTGGCAGCGGCCTCGTATGAGGCGCGGAGCTATGGGGTTCGTTCGGCTTTGTCGCTGGCCCGCTCCCTAGCCCTCTGCCCTGAGCTGGTGGTGCTTCCGGTCGAGATCGCCGAGTACGCCAGGATCTCCGAGCTGGTCTTCGCGATCTTTGCGGAATACACCCCTTTGGTCGAGCCGGGGTCGCTGGACGAAGCCTATCTCGACCTCACCGGTACCGAGTCCCTGAACGGTGGCGGGGAGGAAGCGGCCCGAGAGATCACCGCTCGGCTCGACGCGGAGCTGGGCCTTCCCTGCTCGGTCGGGGTGGCCGCCACCAAGACCGTGGCCAAGGTGGCCTCGGACCTGCGTAAGCCCCGGGGGATGGTGGTGGTGCCTCCAGGCGAAGAGGCCGTCTTCCTCGCCCCCCTTGCGGTCGAGCGCCTGCCCGGAGCCGGGCCCAAGACCACCGCCAAGCTGCGGCTCCTGGGCATCGACACCATGGGCAAGCTGGCAACGGCCCCCACCGCCCTCCTCCAAGCGACGCTCGGGCCCAATGCCGAGGCACTGCAGCTCCGGGCCGGCGGGGTCGACCCGGCCCCGGTCAAGGTTCCCGGGATCCCCAAGTCGGTCAGTCGTGAGGAGACCTACTCCCAGGATCTGAACTCGCGAGAAGATCTGGAGGCCCGCCTGGCGGTGCTTTCGGCCGGGGTGGGGCTGCGTCTGCGGGCCTCATCGCTGATTGCCCAGGCGGTGGCGATCAAGATGCGCTTCACGAACTTCGAAACGGTCACCAGACGGCGGCAACTACCGGAGCCGACTTTTGCTGATCAAGAGTTGCAGGCGGCCGCCTTAGAGCTCTTCGCCGAGGCCTGGACGATCGGCCGGGCAGTGCGGTTGCTGGGGGTGGGGGCCGAGGGGCTGAGCGAGATTCGGCAGATGAGCCTGTTTGAGCGCGGCGGCGAACGCGGCGAGCGCTTGGACCTGGCCCTCGACGGGCTCCGCGGGCGCTTTGGGGGGCGGGCGATCTCGCGGGGCACGGGCTCCCTTGAGGCGCCGCTCGATTGGAACCGGGATGACCTGCGCCGGCTCACCGACTCCTAGCCGCTCCGGAATTCGCCATTTAGCCACGTATCATCTGAGGGCCTCGGAGGTGGGCACCGCCGCTCCACGCTCTGAGGCGAGGGGCCATCGGCGGGCCGTGGTCGGGAGGGAGGTGGCAGCCATGACGGGGGCGGGTGGGACCGATGAAGATTGAGTTCCGCTTTTGTCCGAGCTGCGGGTCGGCACTGAGCCTGCGCCAGATCGAGGGCCATGACCTACCGGCCTGCCCCAACTGCGAATTCGTGGCCTGGAAGGGCCCGAAGGTGGCGGTGGCCCTGGTGGCCAGCGACCCCCAGGGCCGGATCCTGGTCATCCGGCGTGGGATCTCACCCGGCCGGGGTGGCTGGGCCTTCCCGGGTGGCTATGTCGACGACGAGGAGGACCCCGCCTTCGGTGCGGCCCGCGAGTGCCTCGAGGAGACCGGCTGCGAAGCCGCCATCGATGAGCTCGCCGGCGTCTTCCATGTGGTTACCGAGGACGGGGGCCTGGTCGTCCTCGCCTACAGGGGTCGGCTGACGGCGGGCGAGCCGACCCCCACCCCTGAGGCACCCGAGCTGGGCTGCTTCGATCCCGAACAGCTCCCGGAGCTGGTGTTCTCCTCGCATCGACGGGCCTTCGATGCTTGGCAGGCGGGTCGGGCGCAGGTCGACTGAGTTGTTGGGGTCAATCCGGCGCGGTTGCACCCTCAACTGCCTGGGGTGTCTCATCCCGGTCGTGGTGGTGGTGGGCCTGGCGTTGTACGCGGTCCATCTCTGGACCACTCCGCCCAACTACCGGCCGGTCAGCCCGGCGCCTCCCGGCGCCCTCCAGTTGGGTGAGGCGCAGGCGGTGGCTTCAGCGCTCTCCAACGGCCAACCGGTGGCGCTGCTTCACCTGAGCGATGCTGAGGCCACCTGGCTGCTCCAGGCCAGCATAGGGAGCTACGCTGGCCTCTCCGACCTCGAGGTTCACGTGCTCCAGGGGAAGGTAGTGGTGAGTGGCCAGACCAGCATCCTGAATCGCCGGCTGGTGATCAGCGGGCCGGTCGCGTTCGCCGGTCAGGGAAAGCCGACGATCGAGCTCAGATTCTCCAGCCTCTCGCTCGGCCACATGGGTCTTCCCTCCCTGATTCCTCAGGCCCTGGCCCGGGGATTCCACCCCGCATTTTCTCTTGGGCTGATCGACCCTGGCCGAGACCTCACCTTCTCGTGCGAGGCGGCCCGTCCCAACGATCTGATCGTGGGCATCAGCTTCGGTGAGGGGAAGGTGGCGAAAGGGGTCAACGCCTGCGCGGCGAGCTCATGACCGACCAGAACGCTTCCGGGCTCAGTCATCTGGACCCCAAAGGGCGGGCCCGGATGGTGGACGTCGGAGACCGTCCCAGCACCGATCGCGAGGCGACCGCCGAGGGAGAGGTGCGGCTCAACCCCGCGGCCTGGGCCGCCGTCTCCGACGGCACCGTCACCAAGGGAGACGTTCTGGAGGTCGCCAGGTTGGCAGGCATCATGGGCGCCAAGCGCACGCCGGAGCTGATCCCCCTCTGCCATCCGCTCACCTTGACCCACGTGGCTGTCGATGCCTGGCTGGCGGCCGAGCCCGACCGGGTCCAGCTCCGGGCCACCGTCCGCTGCCACGGCACGACCGGCGTCGAGATGGAAGCATTGACCGCAGTCAGCGTGGCGGCTCTGACCGTGATCGACATGGTCAAGAGCCTCGATCCCTGGGCCGAGATTGGCCCGATCGCCCTGCTGACCAAGCGAGGGGGTCGCTCCGGCGATGTCCGTCGGCCCGGCCCTAGCGCAGAGGCGGCCGGAGCAAGCTGACGTGGCCCCAGCGGCCCGGTCGGGAGCCGCGCGCGAACGGGAACTTCGCGAACTCCTCTACCTGCAGAAGCTGGCGGTGGAGGCGGCCTCCACGATGGAGCGCGACGAGCTCCTCTCGCTGGTGATCCGCGAGACCACCGGGGTCCTGGAGGCCGACGTGTGCTCCCTCTACCTTTTCGACCAGGCCCGCGAGGGATTGGTGTTGACCGCCACCAACGGGCTCAACCAGGCGGCGGTGGGCCGGGTCGTGCTCGCGGCGGGGCAGGGGATCACCGGGGCGGTGGCGGCCTCGCTAGAGCCGCTGTCGGTCGCGGACGTGGCCACCGATCCGCGGTTTGAGTGGATCGAGGGGCTGGACGAGGAGCGGTTCACCTCCATGCTCTCGGTCCCGATCATGGCCGGGCCGCGCGTGGTGGGTGCGCTCAACGTGCAGACGGTCAGGCGCCGGGAGTTCCGCCCCGACGAACTGGCCTTCCTGTCCGCGATCGCCGGCGCTTTGGCCGGGGTCCTGGAGCGCAGCGAGCTGCAACACCGACTGGAGCTGCAGCTGGACGAGATCCAACTCTCCCAGACCGTGCACGAACGCTTCACCGAGCTGGCGCTATCCGGGGCCGGCTTGCCCAAGATCCTGGACGCCATCGCCGGCCTAGCCGGGGGCGAGGTCGGGCTCTACGATCCGCTCGGCTTCCATCTGGAGCACGGTGCGGGGAGAGGCCTCGCAGTGCGCCGGCTCACCATCCCTAGCTCGCTCGCCGGGCCCCAAGCCTCCGGCCCGGTCGGAATCAGCCTGGCCCGGCCCCGCTTGGATCTCATCCTGACCCCGGTCCGAGCCGGTGAGGAGCTGGTGGCGGTGCTGGCAGTCGAGGGCACCGTCGAGGGTGCCGCGGCGGGCAAGCGCCGCGCCCTGGAGCACGGCGCCACTGTGGTGGCGCTGGAGCTGCTCAAGGAGCGGGCCGCCGCCGAGGTGGAGCGGAGGCTTCGTGGTGATCTCCTGGAGGGGCTGCTCACCCCCGGGCAGAGCCCCGACGACATCGCCCGCCTGGCGGTGCGAGCGGAGCGGCTCGGTTACCGGATTCCCGACCAGGCTTGGGTTCTCGTGCTAGAGCCGGATGACGAACGATCCCTCGCCATGTTTCAGACCCAGCCCCTCCAGGAGCGGCTGCACCGCGATCTCAATGAGCTGACCCAGCGCCGGTTTCCCGGATCCCTCGTCGTGGCCCGGGCCACCTACTCGGTGCTCCTGATCCCCGCCCGGGCACCGGCTCCCAAGAACGGCGCGGCGGAGCCTTCGTCGGCCGGTCTGGAGGAGTTCGCCAGGGCGGTCCTGGCGCTGGCCCAGGGGTTGGGGCGGCGGCTGTACTTCTCAGTTGGCATGGGCAACCTGGCCAGCTCGGCGTTGGAGCTGGCCCGAGCCCACGAGGAGGCCCGCCAGGCGCTGCGGCTTTCCCGCCGCGCCGGCGGAGCCGGGCAGGTCACCTCGTATCGCTCCCTGGGTGCCCTGCGCCTCCTGTTGGAGGTCAGGGACCCCGGCGTCCTGCGTCGATTTGTGGAGGAGACCCTGGGCCCGATCCTGGCCTATGCCCAGCGTCACCGCACCCCGCTTTTGCCGACCCTGGAGGCGTTGGTCGCCCAGCGCTGGAATCAGCGCGCAGCGGGGCGCCAGCTGCACGTGCACATCAACACCCTGGCCTACCGGGTTCAGCGGATCGAGGATCTGCTCGGCGCCTCGCTGGACGATGCCGAGACCCGGGTGGTGCTGAGCGTCGCCCTGCAGGCCCGGCAGTTGCTCTCCAAGTGAGCTGAGCCCGCGTGGTAGGTTCATTCCGTAAGCTGGTCCATAGGAGGAGGCGCCAATGTTGAAGCCCGGTGACCAGGTACCCGACTTCGCTCTCCAGGCCGGCACCGGCCAGACGGTCGACACCTCCGAGCTGCGCGGGCAGCGCTGGGTGATCTACTTCTATCCCAAGGACAACACTCCCGGCTGCACCATCGAGACGGGGGAGTTCGGGCGGTACCTGCCGGAGTTCGTTACGCGCGAGGTAAACGTCTTCGGCTGCTCGGTCGGCGACGTCGACGCTAAGACCAAGTTCGCCGACGCCTGCGGCGCCCCAGACCTACCGCTCTTGGCCGACCCGGACCACCAGGTCGCGGAACTCTTCGGAGTCTGGAAGACCAGTCCGGACGGCGGTAATTCCTCCGGCAGAGTGGCGCGATCCACCTTCCTGGTCGGCGCCGACGGCCGGGTTGAGAGGGTCTGGGAGACGGTCAACCCGGCCGGGCACGCTGCCGCGGTGCTGGCGGCCGCGAGCTAGACCCGAGTTAGCGCAGCAGCGCGGCCCCGGTGAGGATCAGAGTGGCGGGGTCGATGGCGTTTTTGCCGGCGTACTCGGGGGGCTTCGAAGATCGCCACGTCGTTGCCTACGTTCGCGGAGAGGGCAAACCCCAAACCATCCACTAGCGCTGAGCTGACGTCGGGGATGATGTCCCCGTTCATATTGGTGCTGACGATGACGGCGGATTGCTCAGGTCGCTACATCAGCTGGTGAGCACCGTTGTCGATGATGATGTGGTGAGCCTCGACCTCCAGATACTCGGGGCGATCTCTTCGAACGTGCGCTTGAGCAAGCGCTCACTGAATTTCATGAAGTTAGGCTTGGTCGCGCGGTGGACCCCGTGACGGCTCTCGGAGCGCGCGAACTCGAACCCCTCGGCGCGATCTTTTCGCATCCGGTGCGGGAAATTAACTTGAGTGACTCGGCCGCGCCGGAGGTCGGCATGTATTCAATTACCGCATACAGATCCTCGACATTCTTGCGCACCGCCGCTAGGTCGATGGCGCGTCCACCGTCGGCGGCGGTCATCCCGGGCAACTCGCACACGGGGCGGATATTGGCGTAGGTTTCGAAGAGTTTTCGCAGCGCCACGGCGGCGCTCTTCTCACCGAAAGCAACTGGCGTCTCGTGGGGTCCCTTGAGGACCACCTTCGTGCGCCTGGCCGATTCGGGGCTCTCGCGGGGACGCCCGAACGCCGGCCCTGACGGAAGATGCTGGCCCTGGCCGGGTCCTCCTCCTAGCCGATGGGGACGCCGGCCGCCTCGATCACCGCTGGATCGCGCTGACCACGTCGGGACCGAGCCCACCCCCCGGGATCAGGGTGACTAGCTAGCGACCAGAATCGGTTTGACTCAGGGGTACGCTTTCCCGCACGGCCTGAGGGGCGCAGCCCCTCGGTCGAGCATCCCGCGGGGGCTCTCCCCGGGATCAGCTCCGGAGCCGGGGCAGGATCTCGGAGAGGGTTGATACGGTGGCTCCAGACCACGCCAGGTCGGGGTTGTACTGGAGCAGCCGGTCGCCGGACCGGCGCGGCGCCAGCAGCTGGCAGGCTCGCATGCCCGCTCGCTCGGCCCCGCTCAGCTCCTGACTGCCACCGTCCCCGACGTACAGGCACTCGGAGGGCGCCAGGTCCAGCAGCTCGGCGGCGCGCCCGTAGAGCGCAGGGTCGGGCTTACGCGCTCGCTCGCACCAGGAGAAGACCGCGGCTTGAATTGGTGCTGTCCAGGCCAGATGGGGCCACAGAAGGGGCGTCTCACCGGAGCAATCGCTGATCAGCCCCACTCGGAGGGAACGATCTCGCAGCACCGCCAGGAGGGAGGCGGTCTCGGGGCGGGGCTCGCGCAACACCTCGCGGAACTGAGCGACCCGATGCTCGGCGGCCCGCTCCACCGCCTCCTGCGGAGGATCTGCGCCCAGCATGGCGGAGAGCTTCCGCAGCATCTCCGCCGGCCCACCCAGCTGGCCGTTGGCCCGGAGCGTGTAGGTGGTGTGCATCAGCTCCACGAAAGTTGACGCCGGGATCCCGAGGATCTCCGCGATCTCGGCTGACTTGCTGGCGGCGGTCTGCTCTCCCCATCCCTCGATCAAGGTGCCGAAGAGGTCGAACACCACACCCCGCAGCACCACCGGCAGAGTGTAGGCGCCGGGTGCCAGGGGGCTCGTCAGCCGGCGGGGAGTGCCCCGGCGTGGCCGGCGGGAGTGCTGGCCTGGGGCAGGCCGGCGATCATCTCCAGGGCATGAGGCAGTGCGGCCCAGACGGCCTCCAGACTCTCCCTCGTGGCCTTCAGGGCGCCGGGGAGGGCCAGGATGAGGGTGCTCTCGGTCACCACCGCCACCTGGCGGGAGAGCATGGCGTGCGGGGTCTGGGTCAGCCCCGCCGCGCGCATGGCCTCGGCAAAACCGGGGACTTCGTAGTCCGCGACTCTCCGCACGGCTTCGGGGGTCCGGTCGCGGGGATGCAGCCCGGTACCGCCAGTACACACGATCAGCGCCGGGTTGAGTTCGGTGATGGTCTGCCGCAGCCACCCGGCCACCTGGTCAGGCTCGTCCGGTAGCAACCCCCTCAGCACGATTTCGCCAGGCAGTTCGGGGAGCCGGCCAGCGAGCCAGTCGCCGCTCTGGTCCTGGCGCCGTCCCGCCGAGCCCTGGTCGCTGACCGTGAGCAGGGCCAAGGGCCAGCGGCCGCCAACCTGGGGGGGCTGGCAGCGGTCCCCCTGGCTCACGGCTCGGTCCCGACCCGTTCCTCGGCCAGGAGTCGGGCCAGGCGGTGATCTGGAATTCGAGCCTGGGTGAACTCCTGGAAGCGAGAGCGCAAGGCAGCGTACTGGGCGGCCAGCGCCCCATCGTCCTCGCCAGGTGCCAGCTGCCAGTCCTCCAGGTAGTGGATCGCCGAGATTCCCGCCTGGAGTGATTCCTTGAGGCAACCGAAACATGGCCGCATGGTGGTGTACAGAGTCGCGCCCAGGGTGGACTGGCCGAAGCGGGCCGCGGCCAGGATCGCGTTCTGTTCGGCATGGACGCAGATGCAGAGGTCGTAGCCGCGGCCGGCGGGGTAGCTGTCGGTGTCGCGGTGGGCGCACCGGTGGCAACCGCCTTCGGAGCAGTTGGGCATACCGATGGGGGTGCCGTTGTACCCAGTGCTGATGACCCGATCGTCGCGCACCACCACCGCCCCCACCCTCCGGCCCTGGCAGTCGGCCCGGGTACGCGCCGCCAAGGCCAGGAGCAGAAAGTATTCCTGCTTGGACGGCCGGACCGCGGCTTGACCGCTCATCGCGGCCAACGGCTGGGGGGTGCACTCACCTCGTCAGTTTGCCATCTCCGGGCGCCCGGCTCCCAGGGCCTCTTCCGGAAGCCGTGGCCGGCGACCTACGCACCACTCAGCCTGCTGGCGGCGGCGAGCTAGGACGATGCTGCTTCGGGTAGGGTCGGCTGGAACAGTTCGACCGGATTTCCAGAAGGGTCGTCGAGCAGGATCTGCAAGCCGCCGGCCCCGGTGACGATATCGCGGCGGAAATGCATTCCCACCTGGCGGAACTCGGCGACGGTTTGCTCCAGGTCGGAGACCTGGAGCAAAATCCGGTTCCAGCCTCCGGGCGCGGGCTTGGTTCCGGCGGGCATGATTTGTCCACCGCCGCGTTGCTCGCTTGGAGAGCTGAGCAGGAGACGCAATTTGTCTCGCACCAGCATGGCGAAGGTGGGAGCCGGATGCATCTGCTCGCGAAAGCCCAGGTGTTGGCAGTAGAAGGCGATCGCGGCGTCCACGTCGTGGACGATATCCCGCACGCTGACCATGGCTACCACCGGTCATCCTTGTTCGCTGGGGCTGGCAGAAGTACGCACTTCTGCCGCGGCCGAAACCTCGCGGCGGCCACCGAGAACCATAGCGCCACTTGCCTTCTCCGGCGCCAGGACGCTTGGCCTAGGAAGCGACCAGTTCGGCGGTTGTGACCACCTTGGCGAACTCGTCGTGAAGGCTCGCTGCGGTGGCCCGGCAGATCTCGTCCGCCGTCACCACCTGGCCATCGGGTCCGGTGCGGTCAAAGGCGTGGGTGGCATCCAGGGCGAAGAAAGTTTGGTAGCCCAGGTCGCTGGCCATGCGCGCCGTGGTCTCGCAGCAGTGATCTGTGGCGATGCCGCAGATCACCACCGCATCGACCCGTTGGTCCTGCAGCCAGGTATCAAGATTGGGCTTCCCGTAGAACGCCGAATGGACTCGCTTGGTGATCAGCAGGTCAGGCTCACCGCTCACCATGGGTTTGAAGTCGTTCCCGGGCTGGCCCGGAGCCAGCGGGGAGTCGGGCCCCTCGTCCGAGTCGTGGCGGACGAAGACGATGGGCCGCCCCTGTTCGCGCCAGCGTCGGACCAGTGCTTCAACGTTGGCCTCGCAGGAGGGGTTGTTGCGGTTGCCCCAGACCGGATCGTCGAAGCCCACCTGGACGTCGATCACCACCAGAGCGCAGCGCTCTGGCACGGCCATCAGCCGGCGACGGCCTTCAGGATCTCCGGGTCCAGGCCCGGGTACTTAGCCAGGTATTCGGACCGCTCCCGGCGCAGCCGCTCGACGATTGCCTGGTGCTCCTCGGTGCGGCCCTGGCGCTGGTACAGGCGACGGGGCTGGAGGACCTCCCTGTCGTCGATCCCGGGCACCGCGGTCGCCACCTGGTAGCCGAAGTCGGGGTCCCGCTCCCAGCTGATCGTCCCCTCGGCGATGGCCTTCACCACCGCGGACGAGTGGGGGATGCGGATCTTCTTCGACTGGGGGTCGTTCTCGCCGCCCCCGACCCAGCCGGTGTTGAGCAGGTAGACCTCGAAGTTGCCCTCGGCGTGCAGCTCCCGGAAGCGGTTCCCTTGCTGGGCGTGCAGGAGGGGGAAGAAGGGGTTGGTGCCCGGGACCCGCAGGGACTTGCCGGCCTCGGCGGCGCCTCCGGCGGCCGTGCCCTTGGTCTCACCGAGCATGAAGTAGGCGGCCGCCTGGGCGACTGAGAGCCGGGCCACCGCCGGGACGATCCCGTCATTGCGGTTGAGGATCAGGAGCGAGGAGACGGGAGCGATGTCGCGGGCGTCCCGGGACCAGCCCAGCGCCTCCATCGGAAAGACGGCCCGGCCGTTTTGGGTGTAGCTCTCGTCGAAGAAGTCGACCGGTCCCCCCAACTCGTGCTGAGAGACGTTCTCGAGGTAGGAGACCCTCGAGGTCACGGCCCCATGGATGGTCGGCTCGTCCTCGGCGCTGAGGGCGTAGGTCTTGGCGAAACAGCCGTTCTCGGAGCCGTAGACCTTGCCCCCGGGCATCAGGGCGACGAAGTCGTCCTGGACCGGCTTGCTCTCGTTCTGGCGGGTGAAGGTGGTGGTGGTCTTGCCGGTTCCGGACAGCCCCACGATCAGAAGGGTCCGCTCCCCTTGGTCGGTGGGAATCACCTTGCACCCGGCGTGCAGCGCGAGCCCGCCCCGCTCATACACCAGCTGGTTCCACATCCGCAGGAACCCCTTCTTGGATTCACCGAAGTAGTCGGAGTTGAACACCCTGGTGATCTTGGCTTGCAGGTCGACCGCGATCAGGCGGTCATCGGGATAGCCCGGCATGGTCAGCTTCGGGGTGTAGATCAGAGTGAACTCGGGGCGGAACTCCTCGCCAACCTGCTCGTCCTTGAACAGCAGGTGGTCCTGCATTCCGGCGATGTTGGCCCCGGCCTCCTCGATCACGAGGCGCACCGGGGAGCGGAACTCAGGGTCGTTGTTGACGTAGCCGTCAATGACGATCACATCCTGGTTCTGGAGGTATTCCTCCTGTAGTCGGGCGACTCGCCGCCCCTCCTCGGTGGAGATGGTCTGGCTGGAGGTGATCTCCGGAGCGTCGGTGATGATGTAGGTGGAGCCGGTGCTGCGAGCCAGCGCCTTGGTCTGGACGTTGTAGTTGTCGTAGGCGGTTAGGCGGGCCGTCGGCATCACCGCCGTCAGCTGGCGTAACTCCTCCTGCGAGGGGTTGGACCGCGTGTGCCGGGCGGGGGGCGAGTAGGGGTCAGCGACCTGGCTCATGAGGACCTCTCTACTCCACTCAGAAATGGTGACTGCGGCACATTAGCAAACGCAGGCTGGCAGGTGGCGGGGCCCCGGTCGGCACCCCGGCCGGTCGCCTGGAGTTAAGCTGCGCCACCACGGGCGCCCGCCGCTCTGGCAACTTCAAACTTGACCCAAGGAGATCCCAGGATGGCCGCACAAACTGAGCCGCGTCCGCAGAGCGAGGCCACGGTGGCCGCGGTGATGACCCGAGCCGTGATCACGATCGGGCCTGACGCCACGGTGACCGAGGCGGCGGACCTGCTTCACCGGCACCACATCACCGGAATGCCGGTCTTGGACGACCATCTCCGGGTGGTCGGCGTGGTCAGCGAGATGGACGTGGTCCTCAAGCCGGGCACGACGGTCGCCGAGATCATGTCGGCCGAACCCCGGACCATCGACGAGGAGGTCCCCCTCAGCCAGGCGGCCGACATCCTGATGGCTCAGCGAATCCGGAGGCTTCCGGTGGTTCGCCACGGGAAGCTGGTCGGCCTGATCTCCCGTACTGACCTGGTCACCTTCTTCGCCCGCCACCAGTGGGTCTGCAGCAAGTGCGGTGGTACCCAGCGCGGGCTGGAGCCACCGGAGAAGTGCATCGTCTGCGGGGCGGAGGGCGAGGGCTTCAAGTTGGAGGATGCCCCAGGGGGGATGTGACCCGGCCCGGCCGAGCCGGTCAGGTCAGGTCAGCTGTCGAGGCGAAGGGAGAGCTCGTTGCGCAGTCGGAGCTGGGTGAGATTGTGGAAGGCGTCGATCCAGCGCAAGGTTCCGGTGTAAGAGCGCATCACCACTGAGTGAGTCTCCACCGTCTCGCCCGCAAACCTGACCCCTCCCAGCATCTCCCCGTCGGTGATGCCGGTCGCGGCGAAGAAGATGTTCTCGCCGCCGCAGAGATCCTCGGCCTGGAAGATCTGCTCTTCCGAGAAGCCCTCTTTGTGGATCAAGTCACGCTCCTCATCGTCGCGGGGCCACAGGCGGCACTGCATGTCGCCCTGGATGCAGCGCACCGCGCAGGCGGTCAGGACCGCCTCGGTGGCCCCGCCAATCCCGAGCAGAACGTCGAGGCCGGTGCGCTCGGGGAGCGCCGCCATGATCCCGGCGGCGACGTCGCCGTCGGTGATGAGCTTGACTCGGGCCCCGGTGGCGCGGATCTCCCGCAGCAGCTCCTCGTGGCGCGGTCGATCTAGGACCACCACGGTGAGGTCCTTCACGGGGCGCTCCTCGGCAGCGGCGATCCGGTGGAGGTTCTCGGTGTGGGAGACGCGCAGGTCGATCACCCCTCGCGCCCGGGGGCCCACCACCAGTTTTTCCATGTAGGCGCAATGGGTCTTGAGCAGGGTGTCCCGCTCGGAGAGGGCGACGGTGGCGATGCCTCCTGGCAGGCCGCGGGCCACCAGCCGGGTGCCGTCGATAGGGTCGACCGCCACGTCCACCAGGGGGGGGTTGCCGTTGCCGATCTGCTCCCCGATGTAGAGCATCGGGGCCTTGTCCTTCTCTCCCTCTCCGATCTTGACCACCCCGGCCATATCCACATGGGAGAGGCTGCGCCGCATCGACTCGACCGCAGCCCGGTCGGCGGCGATCTTGTCGTCCCGGCCCATGAAGCGCGCGGCCGACATCGCTGCCCCTTCGGTGACCCGGACCAGCTCCAGGGCCAGGTTGCGGTCGATCGGGGTGCCGGGGTCGGCACTGATCTCGTTCAGCTCAAACGGCTCGTCGGTCTTGACCATGGAGGATCAGCATACGGGCTGGGCTGGCGCTGCTAGTGAGGTTCTCACCAGGCGAAGAGGCGTGGTCCAAGCTCGCCCGGGCAGTAGCCACAATGGTTTGGTGGCCGCCAGTTCTCCGCCCTCACCCTCGATCGACAGCACCACGCCGCGCCGGTTCGGCTACGACGAGGTAGCGCGGGCCCTGCTCGTGGAATGGATGGATGGGCAGGGGCAGGTCATTCCTTTTACCAAGCTGAGGCGCTCCTGCCCCTGCGCGCTCTGTTCGGGCGAACTGGGGCGGCCGGGCCGGTTCCAGCTCGATCCCGACCTGCACCCGGGCGAGGACGAGCTCGCCGATATCCAACTGGTCGGTAACTACGGGCTGAAGGCGATCTGGGGCGACGGTCATGACACCGGGATCTACCGGTTCGAGCTGCTGCGCCAGATTGGGGAGGCCGGTGACTAGATGAGTACGCGTCCGTTGCCGACGGTGCCGTCCCGGGTGATGGTGGCGCCCATGGGTGGTGGGCCCACCACCCCGCAATTGGTGGCCGCAGTAGGCGACGCCGGCGGCCTGGGGTTTCTGGCCGGAGGCTACAAGACCGCGGATCAGGTGGCGGAGGAGATCCGCGTAGTCCGTAGCCTGTCGTCCGCGCCGTTTGCGGTCAATCTGTTCGTCCCGATCGCGCTCGCCCCAGAGCAAGCCGCGCGGGTACCGGCCTATGCTCGAGCGCTCGAGGTTCGCGCGCGGCACCTCGAGGCGGCGGTTGGCGAACCGATCCACGGCGACGACCACTTTGCCGCCAAGGTTGCCGTCGTACTGGCGGAGCGACCGCACGCCGTGTCATTCACCTTCGGTCTGCCCGAGGTGGAGGTCATCGATCGCCTGCATCGGGCAGAAGTGTGCGTCTTGGTGACTGTCACATCGACGGCCGAGGCGAGGCAGGCGGCTTCTGCCGGAGTGGACGGCCTGGTCGTGCAAGGCTGGGAGGCGGGAGCGCACCGTGGTGGCTTCGACGACCTAGACGGCGATGAACAGATGGGCTTGCTGCCGCTGCTACGGCTCATTCACCGCCAAGTCGACCTTCCACTCGTGGCGGCGGGAGGACTTGGGGATGGTGCCGGGGTAGCCGCCGTCCTGGTCGCCGGCGTCTACGCCGCCATGCTCGGCACAGCCTTCCTGCGGTGTCCGGAGGCGGGGACGTCGGCTGTCCACAAGGCGGCACTTGCAGATCCGCACGCCACGGTGGTCACTCGGGCGTTCACCGGCCGCCGGGCGCGGGCGTTGAAGAACGCCTTCACCGACACCTATGGCGGTCTGGCCCCAGGCGCCTATCCGGAGGTCCACTACGTCACGGCACCTCTTCGCGCGGCGGCCCGGCAGCGTGGCGAGATCGACGATATGCACCTATGGGGGGGAGAGGCGCATGAGTTGGCCCAACCGATTCCTGCCGGCGAGTTGGTACGGCAACTGGTTGAGGGAGCACGAGAAGCGTTGGCGCAGACGCTGTGGCCGGCATCTGGCTAGAGAAAGTTACGAGCCGCGGACCGCGGCACCATCCCAACCGACTGATCTAGACGGGCTGGTCGAGGAGACGTCTAATGGTGGCCGCCACCACCGTTGGCTTGAACGGCTTGAGGATCACCTCCCGGGCCCCGGCGGCCAGGGCCTGTTCCCGGCCCTCCGGGTTCCGCTGCTCGGGCATCAGGACGATCCCTGACGGCGGCTCCAACCCCTCTTTGATCAAGCGGCGGCAGAGCTCCCGGCCATCCTCTTCGAGAGTGACGTCGCAGAGGAGAAGGTCCACTCCGCCTTTCCTGACCAGGGCCTCAGCCTCCCCGGCGCTGCGCACCCACAGAAGATTGTGACCCTCCATCTTGAGTTTGAATTCCAGGATCCGCCCGATCATCGGCTCGTCCTCGGCGAGCACCAGGTTGGACGGCGCTTGGGCATCCACAGGATCGAGTCTAGAGCTCGGGCGAGACTGCACCTTCACTGCCGGTTACGTTCCAGCATCGGGCCTGCGACACGGGGATCGGATCTCCGGGGCCGACCCAAGAATTGCTCTCTGTGGACGGGGCCAGGAAGTGGGGGCAAACTGCGGTCGCCGCGGTCATCGCCGGCGCCGGTGCGCTGGCCTTGATCGCCGGCACCGGCGCGCCCTGGGTCAGGGCGAGCTCCAGTTCGCCGTCGGAGTCGCCGGCCACCCTCTCCGCCCTCGTCGCCAAGGCCAAGGCCGAGATCAACTCTCTTGGCGCCGAGGTGCAGACGGCGCGCGAGGAGATCGCCAAGGACCGGGCCCAGATTGGCCAGGAACGCCAACAGCTGGCCACTCTGGTGTCAGAGGAGTACACCGGTGCTCCCAACGGGTTGCTCTCGATCCTGGCCAGCCCCGACTTCAACAGCGCGCTCGACACCCAGATCGAGATGGACCAGCTCACTCAGTCCCAGCGCCAGCTCCTGCTGAAACTGGCCCAGGCGGTCCGCGACGAACAGACCACCGAGGCAGACCTGCAGCAGGAGCAGCAGCAGGAGGCGACGACCGAGTCCCGGCTGCAGGCCGAGGAGCTGGTCGCTGAGTTCCAGGCCAATCAGCCCGCCGACCCGCCCCTGGTTCAGGGCGGCCCCGCGCGAACCTCCTCGCCCGCCTCCACTACGACACCAATTCCCACTCCCACCCCGACGCCGGCGAGCAGCCCCCCCCCGAGCGCTCC
>OCZT010002779.1_pt1 | contig 18035 bp, 20 predicted proteins | sample 1539031 | NCBI WGS metagenome assembly OCZT01 (sample SAMEA3539308, study PRJEB22396) | soil metagenome | biome: tundra; feature: field; material: soil | place: USA | collected 2010-05 | depth 0.15 m | reverse complement strand
GCCATTTTTCCCGCCGTGCTTCTCGCGCAGCCTCCGGAGGGGGGCAAGAAGGGTCCGCCGCCTCCGCCGAAAAACTTGCAGGTGTTGACAGTGGACGGCCTGCGCGGCGGCATCATGATGAAGTTCGCGGCCGCGCTGGGCGGGAACTGCCAGACGTGTGCCACGTGCAGGGCGATAACGCCAGCGACGAGAATCCGCACAAGGTGATCGCGCGGCACATGATCGCCATGACGAAGGAACTGAACGCCAAATTCCCCGACGGCAAGGTGCACATCACTTGCTACACCTGTCACCGGGGCCAGCATGAGCCAGGCGATGGAGCCACCTGCCGCCGAGACGAAGCCCGCGCAATAAATCGTGCCCTTTGACGGACTGCGGGTGCTGTCGCTTGAAAGCCGGCGCTCGGTCGAGATCGAACGTCTGATACGCAGCCAGGGCGGCGAGCCTTTTGTCGCGCCTTCGATGCGCGAAGTTCCTCTGGCCGACAACCCGCAAGCCTTCGAGTTCGCCGAAAAACTGTTTCGCGGCGAGTTCGACATGATGATTCTGCTCACCGGTGTCGGTACGCGTCTGCTGAACGATATCCTGAGCACGCGCTACCCGGAAGATAGCTTCAAGAATTCCTTGCGCAGGCTCGCGGTGGTGGTGCGCGGATCGAAACCGATGGCTGTTCTGCGCGAATGGAGCATTCCGGCAACGGTGATGGTTCCCGAGCCGAACACCTGGCGCGAGATTCTGGCCGCGATTGATGGACGCGCGGAGCGAAAAATCGTGGTGCAGGAGTACGGGCGTCCGGCGACGGAGTTGGTCGAGGCTCTGCGCCGACGAGGCGCGGAGGTGACCACGGTTCCCGTTTATCAGTGGGATTTGCCGGTCGACCAGGGTCCTCTGCGCGAGGCCGTCAGGCGGCTGGCGGCGGGCGAATTTGACGTGGCGATGTTCACGACGTCCGTGCAGGTGCCGCACTTGATGAGAATCGCTGCGGAAGAAGGCGTGGAAGAAGATGTTCGGCGCGCGATGAAGAAGCTCGTCGTCGCGTCGGTGGGGCCGTCGACCAGCGAGACTCTGCGCGAGTTCGGAATCGAGCCGGACATGGAGCCTTCGCATCCGAAGATGGGCTTCCTGGTGAACGAAACCGCCGCACGAGCCGCGGGGATTCTACAATCGAAGCAGTGAAGGAAAAAGGGGACGGGTTCACGGCGTCGGCGCTGCGTTATACGGCGATTGCGACCATGCTGCCCGCGTCGACGTTCGCAGGCTACCTGATCGGCACGTTTCTGGACAAGTGGCTGGGCACGGGCTACCTGAAGATTGTCTTCCTGATCCTCGGCATCGTGAGCGGATTCGTGCAGTTGATCCGGGAATTGATGCGCCACTCAGGCGACAAGTAAGTGGAAATATCGCAAAAGAGGGTCCTGCGGCTGACGCTGGCGCTGGGCGCGATGGGCTCGGTCGCGGTGCTGGCGAAGTACGGATGGCGCGAGGCGCTGGGATTCGCGGTGGGCGCGGGGTTGTCGTATTTGAGTTTTCGGTCCTGGGGTAGATTGGCGGAGACCGTCGGCGTGTCTGGCAAGGCCCCTGCCATGGGTTCGGCGGTGTTTCTGGCGCTGCGCTATGTGCTGATTGGCGTAGCGATCTATGCTATTATCGAAGGTTTGGGAAGCACTCCGGGGGCGCTGATCGTGGGATTGCTGGTCTCCTTCGCCGCCTTGACTCTCGAACTCCTTTGGAGTGCGGTGGGCCCAAAATAAACTTTCCTATATGGCAGCAGAATACGAGCTAGCGCTGACCGCGCTGTTCAACGAACACCTGGCCGGACCGGCCAACGCGCTTCTCGGCGTATTTGGAATTACGGCCGAGGATCCCAAGCATCCGTGGCCCAACTGGATGGTGATGGAGCTGCTGGTAGTGACGCTGATCATGATCGCCGTCGCCCTGCTGCGCCGGCGCCTTTCGGCCGAGAATCCCGGCAAGCTGCAGCACGTCTTCGAACTGATTTACGAATTTATCGCCAACACGATTTCCGAAGTTGGCGTCCATCACGGCGAGCGGTTCATCTATTACATCGGGACAATTTTCATTTTCATTTTGTCGATGAATCTGATCGGAATCGTTCCCGGCCTGGAATCGCCCACCAATTTTATTTACGTGACGGTGGGCCTGGCGATCTGCACGTTTTTTTATTACAACTTCATGGGCTTTCGAGAGCTCGGCTTCGGGTACCTGAAGCAGTTTATGGGTCCGGTGGCGTGGCTGGCGCCGCTGATGATTCCCATTGAACTGATCAGCCATTTTGTGCGTCCTCTTTCGCTCAGTGTTCGCCTCTACGGCAACATGTTCGCGGGCGAGCAGGTGACGGGCGTATTTCTGAGCCTGACGTACTTGCTGATTCCCATCATTTTTATGCTGCTGCACGTTTTCGTGGCCGTCGTGCAGACCTATGTGTTTACGCTGTTGACGACAATTTACGTCGGCGGCGCGACTTCAGAGGAACATTAATACCGGCTTGTTAAACCGTCGAGTGTGAGCCGCCAGCGCCCCAGCGCGGGATTGGAACCACCTCCTCGGCGGCATTTTGATAGGAGAAGAAAGAAACAATGCGTACCAAACTTTTGATCTTGATGGCTCTGTTTCTGGTGATCGCGGCGGTGCCCGCGTTCGCACAGGGAACGGCCGGCGGAAGCGGCGTCAGCGCCGGCGAACTGAAGGCCGCGGGCCTGGTGATCGGCATGGCGATCGCGTCCGGCCTTTGCGGACTCGGCCAGGGTAAGGCCGTGGCCGCCGCAGCCGAAGCGGTGGCGAGGAATCCTGGAGCGCGCGGGGGAATCCAGACGCTGCTGGTGCTCGGCCTGGCGTTCATCGAATCGCTGGCGATTTTCACGCTGCTGATCGTGTTCACCCGTTAGTTTTGAGAGCGGGCTGAGAAATCGGCCCGCTTTTGTCCCCATGTTAAAACTGCACGGCATTTTTCCTCCCATCGCGACTCCTTTCGATCATAACGGCGACCTCTATAAGATCAAGGTCCAGCACAACATAGAGAAGTGGAACCGCACAGGCCTCGCCGGCTACGTCGTCTGCGGATCGACGGGCGAGAGCGTCTATCTAACCACGGACGAAAAAATCCGGCTGTGGGAATGGGTCGCGGAATACGCCGCGCCGGAAAAATTATTGATGGCGGGAACCGGCGTCGAAGGAGTCCGCGAAACCATCGAGCTGACCAATCGCGCCGCCGACATCGGATACAAGGCGGCGATGGTCCGCACGCCGTTTTATTACAAAAACCAGATCAACCGGCCCGACGCGCAGATGCTCTATTTCCGTGCCGTCGCCGATGCCTCGAAAATCCCGCTGATGATCTACAACTGGCCGCAGATCACCGGCGTCGACATCTCGACCGACGCAGTGAACGCGCTGTCGCACCATCCGAACATCATCGCGATTAAGGAAAGCTCCGGCAATCTGGAAAAAGTGATGCAGATGATTCGCGAGGTGAAGCCCGGCTTCCAGGTGCTGGTGGGTTCGGCGCCGACGCTTGCGCCATCGCTGGCAGTGGGCGCGGTGGGCGCGGTGCTGGCGTACGCGAACGCCGCTCCCTATTCGACCATCGCGATTTACGAAGCGCATCGCACGCGAGAAACGGCAGCGGCGATGGATTGGCAGAATCGCATCGCGCGCGCGGCGCAACTGGTGACGACCAAGTACGGCGTGCCCGGCCTCAAATACGCGATGGACCTGAACGGATATTACGGAGGCATCCCGCGCCTGCCTCTGACGCCGATCGGGCCCGAGGCGAAGAAGGAAATCGAGCAGGCATTCGACGGAATCAAAGGTTAGGCCAAAAGGCCGCCCAATCATCCGCCGTCATGATTCGATCCGGATCCAGCACCCGCCGCGGACGTCCGTGTCCCCGCACCGCGCCGTTCCGAAAATCGCGCGCGCGCAGGTCGAGCAACTCCGATACGCGATCGGCGATGAAGCCAAGGAGCCTTCCTCCCGCCTCATCTCCTGCATGCACGACGATAATAAAAGGCTCTCTTCCATGCGACCCGTGGGGGATGCCAAGCTTCGCCCTCAGATCGAGTACCGGAAAATCGCGCCCGCCGACCGCGGCGAACCCGCAGATGAAGTCGTGCGGGGTTTCCAGCGCCACCATCTCATGCACCGGCAGAATGCCGCGCACGCAGTCCGCGCTCATGGCGAAATCCTGGCGGGCGACGCGAAACGTGAGGTACTTCCCCGCCTTATAAACGGGTAATGCGTCGGATACAGTCTCCACGGGAGGCTTATCGGCGCGAAGTCGCCGCATAATAGAAGTGGATAATGGAGTAGTCGCAATGTTCCGCGCATTGGTCCTTTTCCTCTCGACGTTCTTGGTCTGGCAGCAGCCGGTGCCAGTGGTTCCCGCCGATCCCGAAGTCGAGTTCGTCTGCCCGATGGATAAAGATGTCCGATCGAAGGTTCCCGGCAAGTGCCCGCTCTGCGGAATGACGCTGGTGGCCAACCTTCCCGACGCGCGCGAGTTTCCGGTACGCATCGCCACCAAGCCAAAAATTCTGAAGCCCGGCGAAGAGACCCTGATGACGTTTCGCGTCGAGGATCCGTTGACCACCAAGCCAGTGCATGACTTCGTCATCGTGCACGAGAGGCTGTTTCATCTTTTCCTGATCAGCCAGGACCTGCAATTTTTTCAGCATGTACATCCGGTCATGCAATCCGACGGCACATTCGATCTCGACGTGACTTTCCCGCATCCCGGCCTCTACCGCGTGCTGAGCGATTTTTATCCCGCCGGAGCCACGCCGCAGTTGATCGAAAATACCCTGTTCGTCCCGGGCGCCGGAATGAAGATCGCGCCGGTGACGCTGACCGCGAATCTCGCGCCGAACAAGACGGAAAACCTGGAAGTCTCGCTCACCACCGACCCTCCGCAGCCCGTCGCAGGCATGAAAACGCTGATGTTTTTCCGCCTCACGCCGAACGACGGCATCGAGCCCTACCTCGGCGCAATGGGCCATATGCTGGCCGCCAGTTCCGACCTGATCGACCTGATCCATACCCATCCGTTTCTGGTGACCGACCCCGAGGGCGGAGCGGTAAAACAAATTCAGTTCAACCTGATTTTTCCGCGTGAAGGCGTTTATCGCGTCTGGGTGCAGTTCCAGCGCAAAGGCGTGGTGAACACAGCGGTGTTCAACATTCCGGTTACAGTATTAAAGTGACGTCTTACAAAATCGAAAATGCCGAGGCGCTGCTGACTCCGGCGCTGGTGATTTATCCCGAAATCGTCGACCGGAACATCGCCGCCACGCTGCGATTGTTGGGCGGCGACGCGAACCGCTGGCGGCCTCATCTGAAAACCGCCAAGCTAGGCTTCATCATGCGCAGGCTGGCGTCGAAAGGCGTGGTGAACGCGAAATGTTCCACCACGGTCGAACTGGCCGCCGCCTGCGAATCGGGCATGAAGGACGTTCTTCTGGCCTACGCCGTGGTGGGCGCGAACGCTCGCCGTGTACGGCAAGTGGCGGAGCAGTACCCGAACGTCCGCATCTCCGTGCTGGTCGAAAATGCGGAACAGGTGAAAGCATGGTCTGGCAGCCGCATCGGAATTTTCGTCGATGTGAACCCGGGCATGGATCGCACCGGCATTTCGCAGGACGGTATCGATGCGATCCTCGAAGTCGTGCGCGCCGCCGGATCGCAATTCCGAGGGCTTCATTGGTACGACGGCCACATGTCCGCGGCGTCTCTTGAGGAGAGAGAAAAGCTCGCCCATAAAGGGTACGACCGGCTCATGGAAATCGTCTCGGCCGTCGAGCGCGCCGGTTTTCCGATCGAAGAAGTGATCACCTCCGGCACGCCCGCGTTCCCGTGCGCCGCAACGTACGCGCCGTTCAAGTCCGGAAAATTCGTGCATCGCACGTCTCCCGGCACCGTCGTCTATAGTGACGCCACCAGCATCAAGCAATTGCCCGCCGAATGGGGATATCAGCCCGCGGCGCTGGTGGTGTCGACCGTCGTCAGCCATCCGAAGCCGAATGTCGTCACCTGCGACGCGGGACACAAAAGCGTCTCCGCCGATGCCGGCGTGCCCACCTGCACCGTCGCCGGCCGCGCGGACCTGACGCCTCTCAAACCGAGCGAAGAGCACCTGCCCATCGAAATAACAGCGGGCGCGGTGCCCCAGATCGGCGACCTGCTCTACCTGATCCCTCGCCACGTCTGCCCCACGGTGAATAATTTCGACGACGCCGTGATTGTGGAACACGGCCGAGTGGTCGGCGTCGAGCACGTCACAGCGCGAGGCCACGAAATGCCCCTGTGGGGCAGCGCCATGCGCTGCCAGCCAAACGCGCTTTCACATTCCGATTAACCACGGCAGCGCATGGCGCTGCCCCACATTGACACCGTCGGCGCCCTCCGTGTAACGTAAAAAGCTACTCCCCGTATTGAGTCCTAACGGTTGATATGCGACTGCTCGCTACCCTTTTTCTAGCTCTTCCGATTCTGGTACAGGCGCAAGGCGGCCGCGGACGGGGTCGCGGCGCAACCACCGATGCAAAGCCGGCAGTGGAAGAGGGCATTCCCGTCACCGACCCCCTGGTTATCGCCAAATGCAGCGGCTGTCATAAGAAGGACGAAAAAGGCAATCTGACGCGAATTTCCTGGGAGCGCACCACGCCCGAAGGCTGGCAGGAAGCCATCAAACGCATGGTCCGCCTGAACGGCCTGGAGCTGACGCCGGAAGAAGCGCGCGCCATTGTAAAGAGCCTGAGCGCCGATCACGGTCTGGCGCCCGAAGAAGCCAAGCCGGTGATGTACTTCGTCGAGCATCGCATCCAGGACGAAGAGTTTCCTAACGACACCGTGCGCGAGGTGTGCGCCGCGTGCCATCCCATCGCCCGCGCGCGCTCCTGGCATCGGTCGAAAGAAGAGTGGGACCTGCTGGTGAACATGCATCGCGGATATTTCACCGTGTCTGAGCAATCATTCCGCGGAAGAGGCGGCGCGGGTGGAGGCCGCGGCGCGGCAGCAGCAGCAGCACCGGGTGCGACGCCCGCCGATACCCGCCCTCCATCGGACGTGGCGGTCGAATATCTCGCAAAAAGCTATCCGTTAGACACGCCGGAGTGGGCCGCGTGGCGCGCCCGCATGCGCGCGCCGAAACTGAGCGGGCGATGGTTGATCGCCGGCTATCAGGCAGGACGCGGCAAAGTGATGGGCGAGATGGTGATCGAGCCCGGCGCTACGGATGACGAGTTCACCACCAACGTCAAGCTGACTTATTTAAAGGACGGCAGCACTGCGACGCGCTCCGGTAAATCCGTCGTCTACACAGGCTATTCGTGGCGCGGCCGTTCGACAACGAAAAATGCGACCGAGCCGTCGCCGCAGGTTGCGGGCGGCGTTCCGGCCGAGTTGCGCGAAACAATGTGGATCGCGCCCGACCAGAATTCGATGGAAGGCCGCTGGTTCTGGGGCGCCTACGAAGAATTCGGCACCGACGTAACGCTGCATCGCGCCAGCGACGGTGTGACCGTAACCGGCACGGACTTGACGATGATCAAAACCGGTTCCGCCGCGCAGCGCGTCAGAATCTACGGCGACAATTTCCCGAAGCTGGCGGCAGCCGACATCGATTTTGGAACCGGCGTGACCGTGAAGCGGATCGTCGAGCAGACCGCGCAGCAGGTAACAGTCGAGGTCGATGTCGACGCGAAAGCGATTTTCGGCAAGCGAGATGTTTCCGTTCGCCGCACGGTCGCGCCAAACGCGATCGCGGTGTTCGATAAGATCGACTACATCAAGGTGTCGCCCGACACCGCTCTTTCCCGTCTCGGCGGCGTGAAATTTCCCAAGGGTTATCAGCAGTTCGAAGCCATCGCCTACAATCGCGGAGCCGACGGCAAACCGAACACCCCGGATGATGTGGAGCTGGGCCGCGTGGACGCCGAGTGGTCACTCGAGGAATTTTACGCGGTCTACGGCGACGACGACAAGGAATTCGTCGGCAAGATGAGCCCCACCGGCTTCTTCACGCCTGCCTCGGAGGGCCCGAATCCGAAGCGCAAATTCAGCCGCAACAACTACGGCGACGTGTGGGCCGTCGCGACCTACAAAGGCGCGCAGGATAAGGAAGGCAAGCCGCTCACCGCGCGGTCGTACCTGGTGGTCGCGATTCCTCTGTACGTGCGATGGGATGAGGCGGAGGGACCGAAGTGAACTTCCGGCTCGGCGAATTTCACGCGTTTTCCGGGGGCGGGCGGCGATTCGTGTACACCGTGCCCAGCGCCGGAATCTTCGAACTGGACGATACTTCGGCTGCCGTGCTAGCGCTCTTAACTCAAAAAGACGCGACGCAGGAAGAACTGCTCGCTGTCGCCGATGCGGAGACCATCGGCGAGTTGTACCAATCCCGCATCATCACCACCGCGCAAGGTTTTGTCGATCAACCTCAGCCGCTGCCCGATAATTTTCCAATGCAGACGATGGTGATGAATCTCACCAATCAATGCAATCTCTCCTGCCAGTATTGCTACGAGTTCGGCGAAGATAAAGTCGCCACGCCCGAAGGCAAGCCGAAGTTCATGGACTTCGAAACCGCCTCCGCGTCGGTGGATTATCTGTTCACGCAGTCCGCCGGCCGCCACGGCGTCCACATCACGTTTTTCGGCGGCGAAACGCTGATGAATTTTCCGCTGCTCAAGAAAGTCGTCGATTACGCGAAACAAAAGGCCGCGGCTCAGGGCCGTACCATCGACTTCAGCCTGACCACTAACGCCACTCTCCTGACGCCGCCGATCATCGAATATCTTTCGGCAAATGAAATCGGCGTCACCGTCAGCATGGACGGCGACAAGACCTCGCACGACAAATTCCGCGTCTTCTCGAACGGCAAAGGCAGCTACGATATCATCGAGCCGCGCGTGCGCGCGCTGATCAAGGAGCACAAGACCCGTCCTATCGTCGCCCGTGTGACGATGACCTCGCAAGCGATGGATGTGCTCGGCACGTATCGTCATTTGAAAAACGACCTCGGTTTTCACGAGATCGGATTCGCGCCGGTAACCACGTCCCCGAATCGTTTATATTCGATCGACAACCACGGGCTCGATTCCGTGCTCGATCAGTTCGGCGTGCTCGCGTCGGAGTATCTGGAACACGCGCTGCGCGGCCAGCATCATGGATTTTCGAACGTCAGCGATACGCTGGCCGAGCTGCATCGGGGCGTGAACAAATCGCATCCCTGCGGCGCTGGACTCGGCCTGGTCGGCGTCGGACCCTCGGGCGACATTGCGCCCTGCCATCGCTTCGTCGATTCCGACACGCACACGCTCGGGCATGTTTCCACCGGCATCGACAAAGCCAAGCAGAACGATTTTCTCGCGCGCGGCCACATTCAGGTGAAGACCGATTGCCGAACCTGCTGGGCTCGTCCAGTCTGCGCCGGCGGCTGCCATCATGAAGCCTACGTCCGCTACGGCGACACAGGCCATCCGAACCTTCATTACTGCGATTGGATTCGCGGCTGGACCAACACCTGCCTCGAAATCTACGGCGCCATCGCCGCGCGGAACCCCGATTTTTTGAGACACTTTTCCGATAGGAAAGCCGCAGCATGAAACATCTACGAGCCGTCAATCACAAAGCGAGACGCATTCAGGAGCACGTCGAGCAAATCGAAAACGACGTCGTCGCCCTGCAAGGTCCTCCCGCCGCCGGCCAGCGCCCCCACGTGCCGATGGGTTGCGCCATCGTTTTTTCGCCCGGCTGGGAAGTCGATTCCTCCGGCGGAACCGCCGGCCTCTGCCAGCCCGTGGAGCGCGACCTCTACGATTGCTACATCAGTTGCTACTGGCCCGCGCAGGTGCCGGATCACATGAATAATTATCCGGACTGGACGGCGAAGTGCGCCGCGGCCACCAAGGACTGGCGCAATATCGATTTGGTCTTCCCATGAAAACATTGTTCGCCATCACAGCGGCGCTCGTTTCCAACGCAGCCGCGCAGGGAACGCTCTTCGTCGGCACCTGGCCCCACACCATTCAGGTGGTGGACGAAGCGAAACAAAAGGTCGTCGATCAAATCGAGTTGCAAACCGGCACCTCGCACTCGATGATAATTTCCGACGACCGTAAGACCATCTACGCCTCCACCATCGAGAAGAACGGTATCGAAGTCATCGACGTCGCCACGCGCAAAGTGACCAACGCGTTCCTTCTCGACGAGGGCGGCAAGAAGATGCGCTTCAACGCCTGGGCGCCGGACCCTTCGGGCAAGTTGATCTACATGATCGTGCGCCCCATCGAAAAGAAGATCGACCGCTTCGAAGTCGGCAAAACGCAATTCGCCGTCGTCGACCTCGCGCAAAAGAAAATCGTCAAATTTGTCGACATGCCCGGCGGCGAAGATGCAGCCAACAGCGGCGGACGAGGAGGCTCCCTGCGCTTCTCGCCCGACGGAAAGTATCTCTACCGCATGGGCGGCACCATCACGATTTACGACACGTCCGATTTCAAGGTCGTTGACACCATCGAGCTCTCGCAGCCCCAGTTTCCCGGCATGCAAACCGTGAACCTCGGCCAGCAGCTCGACGGACTGCAAGAACTCGGAGTGCTCGTCAGCCTGTTCAACTCCTCCGATCCTGTCGTGCATAAGCAGATTTTCGGCATCGCCCGCTTCGACCTCGACAAGCGAACGTTTCAGTTCACGCCCATCGGTCCCTCCGCCGCCAGCATGCAGGGCCTCTACATCACGCCCGATCGCAAAACCGGCTACACCGTCACCACCAACGGCAGCGGCGGAAACAAGCGCTCCGAGTTTTGGGCGATCGACATTCCCACCGGCCGCGTGATTCGCACGCAGGAGTTCGACGGCCGCGCCCGCTACACCTTCGGCATGTCCAGCACCGGCAAGGATCTCTATATTTACGGCGCCGGATACGACATCGAAGTATACGATCCGCTAACGCTGAAGCTCCGCAGCACCATCGACCTCAACGCGGATCAGACGACGGGGATGATCGTGGTTCCTGGGAAGTAAACACCACCACGTATCCGCATCCGACCACTGCTAGAAACATCGCCAGCACGACGCTCGTGCCCAGGTTCACTTCTTCCCACGCCGCAATCATGATCGCGACGATCGCCGCAATTGCCATGTGCAGCACCCAACGTTCCTCCGCGTCCGCAGGCACCCTCCGCAGCGTGCGGATGAAATCGTACAACGCGCGCAGCAGCATCCACACCAGCATCAGCATCGTCGGCACGCCCCGCTCCGCCGCGTAGTGGATATAGACGTTGTGCAGGTGCTGATAATATCCCGTCGGCAGCTTCTTCACGTCCGCCGGAACGTAGTTCTTATAGACTTTGCCGACCTGCTCCGGTCCCACCCCCAGCCATGGATGAGCCTTGATCATCGCCCATCCGATGCTGTGCACCACCGACCGGTGTGCGTTCGAATCCTCATCCCCGTGCGGCTGAAAAACCGAGCGCTCCCGCTCGCCGATGCCGAACGGATTCACCAGCATCAAAATCCCCGCCAGCACCGGCAGTGCGATCACCGTCCACCGCCGCCAGAACCACAACAGATAAATTCCTCCACACCCCGCGCCCGCCCACATGCTGCGTGTTTCCGCCGCCGCCAGCGCAACCCCAATGAGCGCGCCCGCCCCGACCAGCCAAGCCACCCATCTTCGATCCCGGCAGAAAAACACTACGCTCGCGATAATCAGCAGCGCCATCATCATCTCGCCGCTGAACGTCATCCAGTGATCCAGAAATCCCGTGATGCGGTCGGCCACGTAAGCATCGTAAAACCTCTGATGCTTTTCCATCGCGTCTTCATACTTGTCGTAAAACTGGTACAGTCCCAGCCCTGCCGACGCCGTTGCCGCCGCAGCCCACGCCACCGCCAGCCATCGAATCTGCGCGACGTTTCGAAACGTGCTCGCCACCACGAACACCATCGCGTAAACGTAGAATTTCTTGATCTGCGGAAGCCCTCCGCGCATGTCTCCCGAAGCGAGCCATGAAACGACCGTCCCCAGAACAAATAGCGAAATCGGCAGCCAGATCGCCGGCCATCGGGGCTTCACGCGCAGCACGATCATCGATAAAATCGCCGCGCCCAATACAATTTCGAATCCGGCGATCGAGACCACCGGCAGCACCGCCGCCGCCCCGGCCAGCATCATCGGAACATCTTCTTTTCGCAAGTCATCATGATACTGTATTAGGTCCATGCCTCTGTTTCTCACCGAACCCGACGTTCGCGCGCTCCTCACCATGCCCGACCTCATCGCCGTGATGGAGACTGCGCTCGCCGCGTTTTCCGCCCGTAGCGTGGTGCAGCCCGTGCGAACCGTCCTCGAAGTCGGCGCCGAGAAATCGTTCTTCGCGCTCATGCCCGCCTACGTTCCGTCCACGCCCGCGCTCGGTGCGAAACTGGTGACGCTCTACGAATCGAACACCGCGCGAGGCCTGCCGACACACCTCGCGACCATCGTCATGCTCGATCCCGAAACCGGCGCGCTCGCCGCCATCGTCGACGGACGATACATCACCGAAGCGCGCACCGCCGCCGTCTCCGCCGTATCGGTGAAGAAGCTCGCACGCGAAGACGCGAGTGTTCTTACGATCCTCGGCTCCGGCGTGCAAGCCCGCAGTCATCTCGAAGCGCTCTCGCATGTGCGATCTTTCCGCGAGGTCCGCGCCTGGAGCCCGACGCGTAAGAACCTCGACGCATTCGCCGCCGAAACAGGAGCCATCGCGAAGGATTCGCCCGAAGCAGCCGTGCGCGGAGCCGACGTCATCGTGATCGCGGCATCTTCTCACACGCCGATCCTGTTCAACGATTGGGTCGCCCCCGGCGCGCACGTCGTCTCGGTGGGCGCCACGCGCCCCACACAGCGGGAGATGGATCCCGCGCTCGTGGCCCGCTCCCGCCTCTTCGTCGATTCGCGCGCCGCCGCGCTCAAAGAATCGGGCGACGTGATTCCCTTCGGCGACGCGCACATCGTAGCCGAGCTAGGCGAAGCCGCGTGCGTTCGCACATCGCCTCGCGAAATTACCATCTTCAAATCGCTGGGCCTGGCCGTGGAGGACGTCGCCGCCGCGCATCTCGCCCTCACGCGCGCTCGGGAATCCGGCAAAGGACTGAACATATGAAACTTCGTTCCTGGTGGCGCGAGCTTCAGCTTCGAGCGGCGATCTTCAGTCGCCGTAGGCGCGGCTCTCTAACTCGCAGCCTTTCTAATCACTCCGCTCTTCGCCCAGACCTACGACATCGTCCTCTCCAACGGCCGCGTCATGGACCCCGAATCCGGCCTCGACGCCATCCGAAACATCGGCATCCAGGGCCACACCATCGCGGACATCTCACAGCGTCCGATGCAAGGCCGCACCACCATCGACGCCAAAGGACTCGTCGTTGCCCCCGGCTTCATCGACCTTCATTCGCACGGCCAGGACGACGAAAACTACCGTTATAAAGCGCGCGACGGCGTCACCACCGCGCTCGAGCTTGAGGTCGGCGTCTCGCCCGTTGCGGGCTGGTACGCGACCCGCGAAGGCAAGGCGCTGATCAACTTTGGCGCTACCGTAGGCCACATTCCCGCACGCATGTTCGTCATGCACGATACCGGAGGCCTGCTGCCGCACGACGAAGCGGCGCATCGCAAAGCGACGGCCGAGGAGAAACATGCGACGGAGGATTTAATCCGCAAAGGCCTCGACGAAAAAGCGCTTGGGCTAGGCCTCGGCATCGCCTACGTGCCCACGGCAACGCATCCTGAAATCCTCGATGTCATCCAAATCGCGGCCTATCGTAAGGCGACAGTCTTCGTCCACATGCGCTCGCCCGGCGCCATCGAGCCCGGCTCGGTCACCGAATCCCTTCAGGAAATGATCGCCGATGCCGCCATCACCGGCGCGTCCATCCATGTCGTCCACATCACCAGCATGGCGAACGCGCAAACCGGCCTTATGCTCGAAATGATCGCCGGCGCCCGCAAGCGCGGCCTCGACATTACTACCGAAGCCTATCCCTACACCGCCGGCGAAACACGCCTCGACTCCGCGATCTTCGACGGCAACTGGCAGGAGCAACTCGGCATCACCTACAAGGATCTGCAATGGGTCGTGACCGGAGAGCGTCTCACAGCTCAAACCTTCGCGAAATATCGCAAGGACGGAGGCTTCGTCATCCTCCACTCCATCCCCGAAGAAGCCGCCCGCCAGGCGATGGCCAATCCCGACGTCATCGTCGCCAGCGACGGCATGATTTTCAATGGCACCGGCCATCCGCGCGGCGCAGGCACCTATGCCCGAGTGCTCGGCCATTACGCACGCGACGAAAAAGCCCTGACGCTCATGAGCGCGCTGCGCAAAATGACCATCCTGCCAGCCAACCGCTTAAATCTCGCACTCAAAGGCCGAATCGAAATCGGCGCCGACGCCGACATAACCGTCTTCGACCCCGCCCGCGTCATCGACAAAGCGACGTTCGAAAAGCCAAATCAATACTCCGAAGGCATCCCCTTCGTCTTAGTAAACGGCGTGCTGGTAGTGCGCGACGGAAAAATCGTGGAAGGAGTAAACCCCGGCGCAGGAATCAAATCGAATTCGCGATAACTCGCTCATGGAGCCGCGACCCGGTGTTGCCTCAATACCATGGACGACGCGTCTTGTGGGGCAGGCTATTTAGCCGGCAGCCGCCTTCCAAGGCGGCTCTGTTCGCTCAATACCTCGGCACCGACGGATCGATCGACAAACTCCAAGCATCAATCCCACCCGCCATGCTCTGGCACGCTTCCAGCCCCTGCCCTCGCAGCCAGTTCACGACGTTCAGACTCCGCACGCCGTGATGACAGAACACGATCAGAGGAGCCTCGTCGGCGCGACCTTCCAGCGTCTGCAATTCGCCCGGTACCTGCCGCATCGGGATCAACTCGCTGCCTTCGATTCGCGCCAGAGCAAACTCATTCGGCTCCCGCACATCGATGAGATAAAGTTTTTCGCCCCCGTCTAATCTGCGCTTCACTTCCGTCGGGGAGATTTCGAAATCCATTAACAGCAGTGTCTCAGATTTGCCCGCGCGATATCCCCTCCATCACTGTCGGGGTTCCAGGCAGGTATCCGCAGCCTCCCCATGGAACCCCGACAGTAATGGAGGGGATTCGGCTTGGCTCGACCTAAAACTTCTTCAGCTCCTCGATCAACCCGTTGAGCCCCTTCTTGCGATAGATCTGCAGCAGCCTCTGCTCCTCCGGCGACGGCGCGACGACCCCTCGCAACTTCGGATCGTTCAACTCGCCCCTCGTCGGAATCCAGTACGAACCATCGGAGTACTCCGCGCTTGAAACAAACCCGGTCATCGAGTCCACCCGCGTCCGATCGGAAAATCGCAGAGCCGTATCCTGCGTCACCAGGCTCGACTTCCCCGGCGCCAGATTCACATCGGAAGGGATGGAGGCCGCCAGGAATTCGCGGCCCTGTTGATCCTTCACAATCCAGCCCAACTCCAGATACTTCACCGCGCGATCGGAACGGTTCTGAATATTTATGTGCGGCGCCCGCGCTTCATTGCCCGCGATCCGCGCCGTGCCGCTGGTCGGATCCACCGGCGAATCCGGCATGTGCAGGAACGCAAATTGCACCTCGCGTTCCGGATCCGCGTTGGTCGAGCGTCCGCGCACCATCTGCACGCCGGCCGACGGCCTGTCGGCCTGCCGCGCAATACTGCTCAGAACCTCTTTTTGCAAACCTTCGCCGCCCGCCGTTTCCAGCAGCGTCTTGAAATATTTGCGGTCGCGCCGCGCTTCCAGCTCCCACACCGTCATCCTGCGGCGTGAATTCAGCCGGTCGGAGCCATAGAACGTCAGGTCGTCGAACAGCACGCCGTCCAGTTTCACTTCCACCATCGGCCCGCCCGCGCCCAAAGGACACAACAGCGGCAGATCGATGCGCAGCGGAAACGCTTCGCCCGGCGCCACGTCCAGGCTCGGCACGGAGACAGATCCCTTGCCGCCCGGCGTCACTTCCTGTGCCTGCACCGTCAGCATCACGCCGCGAATGCGTTTCTGGCTCGAATTGCGCAGCGAAAGCACCGCGTGAACGTCCAGGACATACGCACCTCCGCGAGGCGTGGCCCGTGTTTCGCTCCAATCCGACGACACCGCCGTCACCGGAGAATCGACCGGAAAATCGATCTTGCGCCCCGGCGTCTGGGCCATCAAGGGAATCGCCCCGATCGCTGCCAACGCGAGAATAAAAATCTTACTGCGCATACACACTCGTAATCGTTACTTGCCCCGTATCCTGATCCACATAATGCGCGCTGGCCGAGCCCTGCGTGCTCAGCGAGACCGTCATCAGCCGCGCCGCATCCTGCGATACGCCCATCGCGCCGCCGTTCTTGCGCAGTTCGATTCCCTCTGGAGAAGCTTCAATCACCGCGCCCCGTTCATCGGACATCGCCGCCCGCCCATGCCAGATCGAGTGCATCGCGCGGTTCAGCGCCTGCGTGTCCTGCGCCGGCACATTCAGCCACCAGGCGCCCGCCAGCATCACCGTCAGCATGGCCGCCACCGCGGAGGCCAGCGCCACCGGACGCCACCGTTCCGGAATCGACCGAGCCATCGCCTTTCGCGATCGTCCCCGTGGATTCACGCACTCGCCCGCTTCCAGGCCGACGCGTATGTTGGCCGTCATCTCCGCCGAAAGCCGCGCCCAGTCCACGCCTTCGGGAAGCCCCGCCGAGGCGTCGCGCAAAATCCTCGCATCAGCGCGAAATTCACTCACCACTTCGCGGCACCGCTCGCACCGCCGGACATGCAGATGGACCGCCGCGCGTTGCCACAGGCTTAAATCGCCCGATGCATATAACGCCAGATCCGTCTCTTTCACGTGCCGGTTCATGCTAAACCTCTTTTTTGCGGCCGCTCCAGATACTTCCGCAGCTTCACCCGCGCATTCGCGATGTGCGACCGCACCGTCGCCTTGGAACAATTCAATTGCGCGGCGACCTCTTCGGCCGGTAGGCCTTCCACGTCGCGCAGCAGCAGCGCCGTCCGCTCCCGCCCTGTGAGCGAATTCAGTCCCGCTTCCAGATACGCGTGATGCTCGCCGCGCAGCACCAGTTGCTCCGGATTATTTTCATGTGCGCTCGTCACCGGGTACACCATCTCGTCGATGTCCGAAAAACTGACGCGTCCGGACCGGCGCAAAAAATCGATGGCCGTGTTGCTCGCAATGCGCGACAACCAGTGCGCGGCTTTGTCCAGGTCCTTCAACTGATCCTGGCGTTGCAGAGCTTTGATGAACGCTTCCTGCGTCAAATCCTGCGCATCGGCCACGTTGCCCACCATGCGATAAATCAGCAGGAACACGCGCCGCATGTTCTGTTCGACAAACCGCGTCTGGTGTTCGGAAGACAGCGGTGCAGCGTCAAATCTGGTTGACCCGGGAGCTTCGCTCATCGCTCTTTCCCAAACCGGTAATACACCGCTAGCCATCTACGAGAATTGACGATGTAGGCAGGCCAAGCGTGCATTGCTTCCTTTACTATCGGTCGCGCTATCCTAATCATATATGAGAGAAGTCGCGGTTATCGGCATCGGGAAAACTGCTTTCGGCGCGTTCGCCGATCGGGACCTTCGTTCCCTCGCCGTCGAGGCGGGCCTCGCCTGCCTCGCGGATGCCAATCTAAGTCCATCAAAAGTAGAGGCTTTTTATCTCGGCAACTTTGCCGGGCCCTCCTTCGTCGGCCAAAATCACCTGGCTCCATACATCGCCGGAGCAATGGGCGTCGAACACGTGCCCTGCACCCGGTTTGAGGCCGCATGCGCCTCTTCCGGTTCCGCTTTTTTCCACGCCGTCGCAAGTGTCGCCTTCGGAATGTACGATCTGGTTCTGGTGGGCGGCGTCGAAAAAATGACTTCGCAGACCACCCCGAAAGTCACCGAGATCCTCGCCGGCGCGGGTGACATGGCGGGCGAAGGACGCGCCGGCGCGACGTTCCCCGCCCTTTTCGCCATG
>OCZT010002777.1_pt1 | contig 18040 bp, 16 predicted proteins | sample 1539031 | NCBI WGS metagenome assembly OCZT01 (sample SAMEA3539308, study PRJEB22396) | soil metagenome | biome: tundra; feature: field; material: soil | place: USA | collected 2010-05 | depth 0.15 m | reverse complement strand
AGCCAGCACTACCAGGCCGCCCAGGCGGCCCTGGCGAACAAGGACCTGGCCACCTACCAGAAGGAGATGGACATCGTCGGTCAGCTGCTGGCACAGCTCCAGACGGTCGTGGGAACGCCGGCTCCGTCTCCTTCGGGGCAGTAGCCAGGGGTGAGCGGGCGGGCAGAGTCACTCGCGGGCGCTGACCCCAACGTTGCGAACCGACCCCGGTGGATCGGGCGGCTGCGTCTGGCGCTGGCGTTCGGGCTGGCCGACCCGAACACGATCGTGGTCGCGCTGGCGGGGTTTCTGCTCCGCGGCGGGATGGTGCTGCTTCTCGTGCCCAGCGCCGTACTGCCTTCCGTGATCGGCGTCGCCGGCATCACGGGCGTGGATGCGTTCGGCATCGACGGCCATCCCACGCCGTGGCTGTTCGAGATCGTAGCCGTGATCTCGGTTGTCGCGGCAGTGTGGCTGCTGCTCGCCTTCCTGGTCGGGTCGGTCATCGACGTCTGGCTGATAGACGCCGCCCTCGGACGCGAAGGGCGCGCGACTGTCGAATCGAGGCCACTGCCGGCACTCCGGATACTGTTGGATCTGGCCACGGTGCGGATCATCTGCCTGGTCCCTGTGGTGGTGTCGATTGCCTGGGCCAGTTCCCGGCTCTACGCGGCTGCCTACAACGAGCTGACGACGCCGACGAACCTGGTCACACCGCTGGCGGTACGTGTGGTCGAGAGCGCCGCCGACGCAGTTCTGGTCGTCTTGCTGGCCTGGTTGGCGTCCGAGGTCGTGGCGGCGATCGCGGTCCGACGAATCGTCCTGTTCGATGTCGGTGTCTGGCGATCGATCGCGGGAGCGCTGGCTCAACTGGTCCGGCGGCCTGTCTCATCGGCCCGCACCGTGGTCGTTTCCTTCGGAACCAGCGTGGCGGCAATTGGAGTCGCGATGGCCGCCACAGCCATTGCATTCGACTGGTGTCGGGTCGCCGGCCGAAATGGACAGCCGATTTCGATAACCATTGGCGTCAGTCCGCTGGCCACCACTCGCGACTTCCGGCCGGCGGTCTTCGTGGTCGCGGTTGTGGTCCTCGCGGCGGCCTGGGTCGGCGCCCTGGTCCTGTCGGGGGTGGCCTCGGCCTGGCGAAGTGCCGTGTTCACGGGTGAGGTATTGGCCGCGCAGCCGGCGGCACGGGAGGACGCCGAGGCGAGAGGATTGGGACTATCGGGCCAGGTCCGGGAGAGATCGGGGGATTGACTCAGGGGGGCCGTCGCAGGAAACCTCGGCGGTGCGAGGCCGACGCGTTTCGGCCCTCTCAGCGGAGGGTTCCGCGTGGCCGAATCTGGACTCTGCCCAACGTGTTCATCCCCCGCATTGCGCGGCCAGGCTTTCTGCGCGACCTGCGGCGCAGCGCTCTCGGACGGCGCAGCTTGGTCGGGCAGTGCCGGTCCTGGCGCCGCGGCTGCAGTGTCAGGCCAGGGCGCCGCACGGGGCAAGGGACGAGGCGCGGGCTCGCCGGCCGGCAAGAAGCGGGCCGCGTCATCCGGAGGATCCGCGGCCAAGCTCGCGTCACTGGGAGCGGCGGAGGTCAAGCCGGCAGCGAGCGGGGACAACGCAACGATCGGCGAGCCCGTCGATCCGCGTCTGGTAGCCCTCGGACTTGCGGACACGACCCAACCTGGTCCCGAGTCGATGGCGCCAGCGCCGATTCAGTCTGAGTCCGCACATGGCGGTCTCGGTCCCGCCGAGCGCCCGTACGAATCTCCCAGCCGCAATCCCTTTGCGCCGGCGGCGCCGCACCAGTTCGGACCACCGGCATCAGGCCAGTTCGCAGCGCCAGTTCCCCCGGCGCCGGTCTCCTCGGCGGCTTACGACCAAGCCCGACCCCAGTCGGAGCCGCGGCTCGAGCCAGAGCCCGAAGCCGATGCCGAGCCTGAACGCGCGCCATCCGGCCGCATCCCGGGTAGCTATGTGCCGCCTGCCGAGAACTTGCACGATTCGCCTTGGACCCTGCGGCCCTCGAGCGCCAGCTCGGCCCGACAGTCTGGCTCCAGCTTGAGCGTCTCGGTCGGGGCGATCCCAGTCTCTACGCGGGGCGCAGGCCCGGCGGCAGCCGAAGTGGCGCCCGCCCCATTCATGGCAGCCCGCCCAGCCGTGCCAGCCGTCGTGCCGCCCGGGCCGCTTGCCGCGCCGACTCCGTTCCCGGCGTCGCCTTCGTTCTCGGCACCCGCCGAGGCAGCCGGCCCGCCGTCGGTGCCCTTTGCGACCAGCTCGCCGCATCAGACCGTCTCGCCGACGTCGCCGACGGCTTCGGTCCAGGGGCCAGGCAAGTCGGCTCGCAAGGAGTCGACACAGGCCCTCGTCGCGTTTGGACTCGTTACCGCCGGGGCGGTCATCGGCATGGCCAGTCTGTTTCTGCCCTGGGCGAACAACGTCGGCATCGGTATCGGCAACTACTCGAAGGGCTCGCCTCCGCCGAATCAGTGGGGCTGGGGCATGCCAACCGCCTGGCCGCTATTCCTCCTGAGCGTGCTCATTCTTGGCGCCGCGTCCGGAAACGATCGAGCCCAGGAACGCCTCCCCAGGCTTGCCCCAGTCATCGTGAAGGTGACCGACTTGATCATGCCAATGGTCCTCGGTGGCCTGTACCTGGGCGTGTGCCTGCTGTACGTCACGCTTTCAACGGGCTACGGGCTGGGGATACTCGCCTTGCTGGTGGGCGCCGGCCTGCTGGTTGGCGGCGCGGTTGTCACTCTCTTCTTTCCCCCGGAGGTAACCACCGAGAACGACTAGGCCCGAGCGGTCAGTCGGTCACGACGCGGGCAGGGGGCCGGCAGGGTAGACCCGCGCCGCGACCGTCACCGTGGACACGCCGGCCCCGTCTCAGCCGGGCAGTCTTCGGTCGGCGTCGGATGCCACCCTGATACACTGCCCAACGCCTTTCGGTGGCGGCGAAAACGCCTCGGAACGACGAAATCGAGAGAGTATCAAGCCCGATGTCAACCGATCTGTCCGGCCAGCTGGGGAGTGCATTCGGCTCGTTCTTCTCGAGCGCGATCGTGCAGCTCATCCTGGATTCGATCGTCTTCTACCTCTTCATCGTCTGGCTGGCAGCGGCCTTCTGGGCCTTCCGCGACATGCACGACCGAACCGAGAACCCGGTCATGCCCTACGTTGCCGCCGCCTTCATCCTCGTGCCCACCCCGTTCTTCTTCCTCCTCGGCGTGATCGTCTATCGCGTGATCAGACCGGCGGAGCGCCTTGGCGAGGTCTACGAGCGGAACCTGGCCGAGGAGGCCCTGCTCGCCGAGGTCGAGGCCGTCAGGACGTGTCGCGGTTGCGATCGACGGGTGCAGGAAGAGTGGATCCTCTGCCCCTGGTGCCGGACCCGACTGAACCGGGTCTGTCCAAACTGCGAGCGGCTGGTCGGCCTCGATTGGACCCTGTGTGCCTGGTGCGGCAAAGATTTCGAGCGGCCGGCCACCGTCGATAGAGCCATCGCCCAGAGCGCTCCCGGGGCATCCACGGCTGATGTAGCCGGGCAGGCGTCACCTGGGCGCCCGGCGGGCGGTACGATCAGCAACCGCAAGCCCGCCATCGGCGGCTGAGGATCATCCCAGGAGGCAAATCACGCCTCATGCCCGACGACCCACGCCAAACGGGAGGGCAGGGCGCGAACCCGGACGGCGAGCCCGGCGTGTGGCAGCAGCCCGGTGCGTGGCAGCAGCCCGGCGCGTGGCAGCAGCCCGGCGTGTGGCAGCAGCCCGGTGCGTGGCAGCAGCCCGGCTGGCCGGCATATGGGTCGGCCTGGGGCTGGCCGCAGCCAGGGTCATGGCCCGGCGCGTATCCAGGCGAGATGGCACGCTGGGCAACCTCATTTGCCGTCGGCTCCGTGCCGTGGGGCTACACCAACCCTCCGCCCGTGCCGCCGGTGCTCGAGCCGCCGGGCAACTTCCACCCGCCTGTCTCGCGACCGGCCCTCTCTGTCCGAGGGCGACGATCGCCGCGGCTCTACGGCCTTGGGTTTGCCCTGGGCCTGCCCGGCATCGCCCTGTTGCTCCTATACATGGTCGGCGTTCGGGCTGGTCTTGAATTCGCGCTGGGGAGCATTCCATTCTGGGTCGTCGTCGAGGCCGTGAGCATAGCGGCGGCGGTCGGCCTGATGGGGTTGGCCCTCGCGCAGGCTCGCCAGAGGCGGGCCGATGGCTGGCGAGACTACAGTGGCCCATCTCCGTTCCTGGCGGGCGGCGCACTACTCGCCACGGTCGAAGCCCTCGGTCTACCCCTCGAGCTTGCCATGAAGTCGGCGAACGTGGATCTACAGTCGGCGCCGGCGACGCTCGTGCTGCTGTTGATGTACCTGGGCACGTATATCGCCATCGTCCACTTCCTGACCGTGCGAACTGGCGCTCTGACCTGGCGGGATATCGCCCGCCCCCAGAGGTTGGCCCCCAGCTCGGACGACTGGACCGCAGCTGGGCCGGTCCCGGAGTGGACGCGTCGATGGTTCGAGGCAATCGGTGCGCGGCGGTCGAGTGCACCCCGTCTTCGGATAGGCGACATCCTGGTCCCCCTGGCCATGGTCGTGCCCCTTGTGTTCGCGTCGAACATCCTGTCGGCGCTCATGCTGGTCGTTCTCGGTCTTCAGCCCTCGGATCTCGTCACCGAGGTATCGACACCGCTGACTGACATCGACCGGCTGCTGGCATTCATGGCGCTTGCCGTGGTGGCACCGATCGGCGAGGAGATCTTCTTCCGAGGCTTCGCGACGAACGCCTGGGGCCGGTCCCTCAGCCGCAATTCGACGATTCTCCGAGCCTCGCTCTTCTTCGCGTTGATCCACGTCATCAACGTGACAACGACGGACGCGAACATCTCCTGGAGGGCGGCTGTCTTCAACTTCGGGGCCCGAGTTCCGGTCGCCTTTGCGTTGACCTGGCTCTACATGCGCCGTCGCTCGATCGTAGCCTCCGGGACGCTCCATTTCGGCTACAACGGGTTGATCACGCTCCTGTCGTTCCTCGCCAGCTAGAGGACGACGTCTCCGGTCGACGAGCGGCTGCCCACCCGGGCGACCCAGTGAAGCCGCCGATAAGCCGGAGTTGGGCGGCTGGTAAGCGGAGGCGCGTAGGCTCCCATCGTTCCCGGAGCCCGACGGCGGGAGGAATCGGCGGGCTTCCATCGTCTCGCTCCGGGAGCAGTAGAAACAGCCGCTCGTCGAATCGGAGGAGGCCCATCGGTGAGTCCGCCTGACGGGCAGGCACAGCAAGGCCAGCAGGTCGAGTCTGTCGGGCGCGTCGAGGCTCGCTCGCGGGCGCATCGCACAGCCGAACAGCTTGCTGGGGCAGCCGAACCCCAGATACGAGCCGAGCGGCCGCGAGAACGACTCGCCTTGCACGGCGCCGGAGCCTTGAGCGCCGCTGAGTTGATCGGCATCTTGTGGGGTTCTGGGACCCACGGCCATACCGCGGTGGATGCGGCGGTAGATGCGCTTCGGCGCCACGAAGGGTTGGTGGGGCTTGCCCGCGCCTCGGACGTCGAGTTGGAGGCGGTGCCAGGCGTGGGGCCGGTGCGAGCGGCGCAACTGTGCGCCGCGTTCGAGCTGGGTCGCCGGCTCGTGACCGACTGGCCACAAGGCCGCTGGATGATCCGAGCGCCGCGCGACCTCGGCGAGCGGCTCGTTCCCCAGATGGGCTATCTGGAGCGCGAAGAGCTCCGAGTGGTGCTTCTCAATACCCGCAACGCCGTCCTGCGCCAGGTGACCGTCTACCAGGGCAACGTCTCTTCGAGTCTGGTCCGCGTCGGCGAGCTGTTTCGCGACGCCGTCCGGCTCAGTGCAACGGGCGTGATCCTGGTGCACAACCACCCCTCGGGCGACTCGACGCCCAGCCCGGACGACCTCCGTCTGACCGCTGAGGCGCTCGCCGCCGGCCGCCTGCTGGACATCCAGCTGCTGGATCACCTGATCGTGGCCGGGGATGGCTACGTGTCGCTGCGCGACCGAGGCGTGGCCTTCGACCGAAGTGTTTGAGCGCCGTGCCGTCGGTTGCGCGGGGGCGGTAAACTGCCGCAGCCCGCCGAGCGCGCTCGACGTCAGGAGAGCCTGGACCGGATCGGAGCGTATACTGCTCCCGCTTTCCAGGATCGAGGCGGGCCAGATGAACGCCCCGCAAAATGGATTGGGGCACACCGTCACAATCCGACGGCTCTGAGCCGCTCGATCACCCGGGTCACTCAGGCTGGCGATCGCGTCCCGGTAGATCGAGCCAGCGCCATGACAAGAAGGAACAGCCTCGAATCATGTTCGGACTGCACACCCTGCTCGGCCTGTTCTCGCGCGACATCGGGATCGACCTGGGCACCGCCAACACCCTAGTCTGGGTCCGCGACCGCGGCATCCTCATCAGCGAGCCGAGCGTCGTCGCCCTCGAGGCCAAGACCAGGAAGGTTCTGGCTGTCGGCGCCGAGGCCAAGCGCATGGTCGGCCGCACCCCGGCGAGCATCATCGCCGTCCGACCGCTCCGCGACGGGGTCATCAGCGACTTCGACGTGACGCAGCAGATGATCACCTACTTCGTCCGCAAGGTTCACGACCGGATAGGGATGGTGCCGCGGCCGCGCATGCTCCTGGGCATTCCGTCGGGCGTGACCGAGGTGGAAAAGCGCGCAGTCCGCGATGCGGCAATGAACGCCGGCGCACGCTGGGCCGGCTTGATCGAGGAGCCGATGGCGGCCGCGATCGGCGCCGGGCTGCCAATCAACGAGCCGACCGGAAGCATGATCATCGACATCGGTGGCGGAACCACCGAAGTCGCGGTTATCAGCCTCGGCGGAATCGTCGTCGCCCGGAGCATCCGCATCGGTGGCGATGAGATGGACGCCGACATCGTGGCCTACGCCCGTCGCGAGTACAACCTCTTCCTGGGCGAGCGGACCGCGGAGGACATCAAGATCGCAATTGCATCCGCGAGCCCCGGTGAGTGGGACGCTCAGCGCGTGACACTTCGTGGCCGCGACCTCCTGACGGGCCTGCCCCGGAGCGTCGAGGTCGGAGGCGAGCAGATCCGCGAGGCGATCGATCCGTCGCTCGCGTTGATCGTCGATACAATCAAGGACACGATCGAAGAGACGCCGCCGGAGCTCGTGGCCGACATCATGGATCAGGGCATCGTCCTCGCCGGAGGCGGGGCCCTCCTCTCGGGCTTCGATCGGCGCATTGCGGAGGCGACTCAGATGCCCGTGCACGTGGCGAACGATCCACTAACCTGCGTTGTTCGTGGCACGGGCGTGGTGCTCGAGGAGCTCGACCTGATGGAAGAAGTGCTGGTGGCGGACACGTACGCCCGCCCGGCACGCTGATCTTGCGTCCGGCCAAGGTGGCCGCATGAACGCGATCTCAGCGACAAGGCGGACCATACGCCGCGAGTGGACCGCGTTCGGCACTCTGCTGATCATCAGTGTCGGCCTGATGGGCGTGTCCAGCACCCAGACCGCCCACGATCTCGAGGCCGCGGTCAACTGGGCCGCCGGGCCCGTCGAGACCTTCCTCAACAGCGCTGCCGACACGGCTGGCTCGTACTGGTCGGCTCTGACCCAGATCGACCGGCTGCGAACCCAGAACGAACTGCTGAAGCAGGAGAACCTGACGCTCCAGGAAGAGCTGAATCGGATGGATGCCATCTCGAAGCTCAACGACGACTGGACGAAGGTCACGGCCGCGGCGGCAGGGATCCCGTATCAGACAACGACCGTCCGGGTCGTCGTCCGGGACATCTCGGATGTGAGCCAGCGAACGCTCATCGTGAACAAGGGCAGCGACGACGGGCTGGTCGAGGGCCAGGTCGTGATCGACGCGGGCGGCGCGCTCGTCGGCCGGATCCAAACGGTCGACCCGACGGTCTCGAAGATCCTGCTCATCAGCGACCCCACCGCGGTCGTGGTCGGCAAGGAAGCCAAGTCGGGCGCCGTCGGAACGATACAGGGCTCCCTTAGCGGCCAGCTCAAGATATCCGGTTTGGACGTGACGCCGGACGTAGCCAAGACGCTGAAGGGCCAGCCGGTGGTCACGGCGGGCGAGTTTCTGGCCTGCACTAACAACATATCACCGTACCCGCCGGGCCTCCTCATCGGCACCATCACGGACGTGACTTCCGACCCAAATGCCGTCGTCCAGAGCGCGACTGTCGCTCCTGCGGCTCACCTGACCGACGCGACATTCTTGCTGGTCATTACCGACTTCAAGGGTGGCTTCGGGCCGGCGCTGCCGTCAGGTGGCGTGGTCGCCCCCGGCAGCTCGGCCAGTCCCGGGAGTTCCGTCAGGCCCGGCAGCTCGGCCAGCCCCGTGAGTACGGCGAAACCCGGCGCCTCGGCCAGCCCGAGCGTCTGCCAGTAGAGCGCCAGACCGTCCTGGCCCCGAGGGTAGGGGCCGGATCAACCTGATACGCTTTCGGTCTTGATGCCCACCAAGCTGATGCCCACGGAGCCAGAGTGAAGGGTCTCGTTCTCGCGGGAGGCACAGCCACCCGCCTCTTCCCACTCACCATCGTCACCAACAAGCATCTCCTGCCGATCTACGACCGGCCGATGATCTACTACCCCATCGCCACTCTCGCGGGGATGGGCATTCGAGAGGTCATGGTCGTAGTCGGTGGAAAGAGCGTGGGCGATGTGCTCGAGCTTCTCGCCGATGGCGAGCATTTCGGTTTGGATCTGACGTACCGCTACCAGCGAGGGGCCCTGGGAATCGCCCACGCCATCGGTTTGGCGCGCGACTTCGTCGGCGACGAAGCATTCTGCTGTGTCCTCGGCGACAACGTCCTCTTGGGGCAGCCGCTCGAGGCCGTTGCCAGCGAGTTCGAGAAGGGTCCATGGGGCGCCGGCACACTCCTCTACGAGGTCGCCGACCCGGAGAGGTTCGGCGTCGCCGAGCTGGACGCCGCCGGCAACGTCGTCGGCTTCGAAGAGAAGCCCGCACAGCCCAAGAGCAATCTGATACCGATAGGCGTGTACTTCCTCCGGCCGGAGGCCTTCAGCGTGGTCGACCAGCTGGTCCCGTCTCGTAGGGGCGAGCTGGAGATCACGGACCTGCTCAATCACTACCTTCCGGGCAACCTCTTCGCTCCCAAGTTCGACGGCCTGTGGACCGATGCCGGGACCGTGACTTCGCTCCTTCGTGCGGCCGAACTGGCTGAGCAGGAATCCCGGTCCGGACGACTCGATGTCCCGCCTGCCAGGCCCACGGCGTGAGCGAGGCGAACAGCTCCCGATTCCACCGCCTCCTGGTTACCGGTGGAGCAGGTTTCATCGGCTCATGCTTCGTCCGAGACACGCTGGCTCGGCGTGACGGCACCACGATCATCGTCCTCGACAAACTGACTTACGCCGGTAACCGCGCCAACCTGGCGCCCGCCGAGGCTGATCCCGAGCAGGCAGCCCGTCTGCGCTTCGTCGTCGGCGACATAGCCGACCCAGCGGTCGTGGCGCCGCTCACGGCCGAGGTCGACGCCGTTGTCAACTTCGCGGCCGAGTCGCACGTCGACCGTTCCATCCTCGATCCTGATGCCTTCCTCCGCACTGACGTCACGGGCGTCCACGTGCTCCTGGAAGCGTGTCGTGCGGAGCAGGAACGGGCGGCCGGCGGGGAGCGTGCCGCCCCGCCCAGGTTCCTCCAGGTTTCGACGGACGAGGTCTATGGCTCGGTAGAAACCGGTCAGAGCCGCGAGGACGACCGGCTCGAGCCGCGCTCGCCCTATTCGGCGGCCAAGGCCGGCGGTGAACTGCTGGCCCGCTCCTACTTCGTCACCTACGGCCTGGACGTAGTGGTGACCCGCGGCTCGAACACCTACGGGCCATACCATCATCCCGAGAAGCTGATTCCGCTCTTCATCACCAATGCCATCGACGACCAGCAGCTGCCGCTCTACGGAGACGGCCTGCAGCGCCGAGACTGGTTGCACGTGGCCGATCACGCGGGAGCGATCGGTCGTGTTCTCGAGCACGGAACGTCGGGTCAGATCTACAACGTCGCGGGCGGCAACGAGCGCTCCAACCGTGAGGTGGTCGCCGCTCTCCTGGCCCAGCTCGGCAAGCCCTGGTCGCTCGTACGGCAGGTCGAGGATCGGCCCGGCCACGACCGCCGGTATGCCATGGACAGCAGCAAGCTCTCCGCCCTTGGCTGGACGAACGGGGTCCGCTTCGAGGACGGCCTGGCCGCCACCGTGGACTGGTATAGAGAGAACCAGGATTGGTGGCGAGCCATCAAGTCCGGAGAATGGGACGCTTACTACCGCCGCCAGTACGGGGAGCGCCTGGCCGGCTCGAGCGAAGCCCCGTGACGAGGTCGTTCACCTGATGCGCGTGGCAGTCACTGGAGCCGGCGGACGCCTCGGCACCGCCCTGACCAAGGCGCTCAACTCGGCTCCCTTCGTTGGCGACGTTGTCGCATGGGACCTGCCCGAGCACGACCTCGACGACCCGGTCTCGGCCGAGCGGTTGGTTTCGTTGCATCGGCCGGATGTCGTCGTCCACACCGCCGCATGGACCGACGTCGACGGCTGCGCCAGGGAGCCAGCCGTGGCCATGCGCCGCAACGGCACGGCGGTCGGCGAGATGGCTACAGCCTGCGTCAACGTCGGATCAGCACTCGTCATGGTGTCCACGAACGAGGTCTTCGACGGCCGACGGACCGACGGCCGGCCCTACCAGCCGACCGACCAGACGAACCCGCCCAACCCATACGGCATCGCCAAGCTGGCCGGCGAGCACGCCGCCCGGGCCGCCTACCGCGCCACCGGCGACGAGTTCGTGTCTGCCGCGCTGCGGCCGGGCCTACCCGGGTCCGCGGCCACGGCGCTGGCCATCGTGCGAACTGCTTGGCTGTTCGGCCCGCCCGGCATCGACTTCCCTCAGAAGATCGTCGCCGCCGCCGAGAAGGCGCTGGCGGCAGGCCAGACGCTGAACCTGGTGTCGGATGAGGTGGGCTGCCCGACCTACGCCCCGGACCTCGCCGAAGCAATCGTGTCGCTGATTGCCGAGTGGCACCGACCCGGCGGCCGGGGGCTTGGCGGCATCCACCACATCGTGAACACCGGGCATGCCTCGCGTGCCGAGTGGGCGCGCCAGGTTCTCGCGCTGGCCGGCATCGAAGTCGACACCAACGACGTTCCGCTCGGTACGTGGCCGCGTCCTTCGACACCGCCGGCCTGGGGCGTGCTCGAGCCCACGCCACTTCCCGGTGGGCCGTTGCGGTCCTGGCAGGACGCAGTCGCAGAGCATATGACTGTTCTCAATCGCAGCCAGGAGATCGGACGATGAGTTCAGACGGGGCGGGTTCGCGGCTGCGGGGGGTGCGCTACGGCCGCCTCAAGCGACACGTCGATAGCCGCGGCTCGTTCGTGGAGATCTGGCGTTCCTCGATCCTGGGAGAATTGAGCGAGGAAGAGGCCGGGCTGCGGAACGCAAGCTTCGTCCAGGCGAACCTCTCCGCGTCCGCGCCGGGCGTCCTGCGAGGGTTGCACTACCACCGCCGCCAGCTCGACTACTGGACAGTCGTCGGTGGCCGGGCGCTGGTGGCCCTCGTTGATGTGCGACCAGTCCTGGCCGATCAGACGGCCCACGCCCTGGTCGAGACTCGCGAAATGGGCGAGTGCGAGACGGTCACGATCCCGGCCGGGGTGGCCCACGGGTTCCTCGCCCTCGAGCCCCTCCAGCTGCTCTATCTGGTCACCAACGAGTACGACGGCAGCGATGAGCTCGGCTTCGCCTGGGACGATCCGGCCGTCGGGGTGCCGTGGCCCAGGATCGATGGCACACCCGATGCTCGGCCGATTCTGTCCGATCGAGATCGTTCGAACCCAACCCTGGCGGAGCTGGTGCGGAGCCTGCGCGCGCGCTGAGAGTCGTGGTCGACATCGTCGGTCACTACCGCTACCGAGGTCGCTCGCTGTAGGCTGGCGGCGGGCGCTTATCTACCGCCGCCTGGGATCGAGCAGCGTCCGGCACTGGGAGAAGAATGGACATGAGCGAGGAAGCGGACAGCGGAACCGTCAGGCGGCCTGCAACCGGAGCCAAGCCGCGGGTCAAGAGGTCGTCGAAGGTGTCGCAGGCAGAGGGCTTGGGGAGTCCGCAGCCGGCAGCGTCCGCGGTGCCGTCCGACTTGGAGCCCGCCCCGCCGCCCCGATCGGCGGCTCCGGCTCCGGCTCCGGCTCCAAGCGACGCCCAGGAAGCCGGGGGGCCGGATGGCGCAGGCGCGCAACGAATCACGGCCAAGACCGTGTCCATCAACCAGGGGGGCGCGGCCGAGGTCGAAGCCGAGTCCATAAGCATCACGCAGGGCGGAATCGGGGCCGCCTCGGCCGAGGACATCACCATCTCCATGGGCGGTATCGGGCAGGCGCAGGCGGACGACATCGCCGTACGCCTGGGTGCGATCGGCATCGCTCGGGGCGAGCGAGTGTCGGTCGAGCTTGGCGTCGTTGGTTTCGCGGCAGGCAACCACGTGTCGCTGACACAGGGGTTCGCCCGCGCCGTCATGGCGCGCGACGTGAGCATCCGTCAGGGCGCCGCACAGGCGATCGTTGCCGAGAAGGTCACGATCGAGGGCGAGAGCGGCACCTTCCTTCTCCTGGCCCGCAACGTCGAGGGCAACGTTCGAACCGTCCTCGATTGGCGAGGTGCACTGGCGGCCGGAGCCGCTCTGGGCATCGCAGTCGGGCTGCTAGCGCGGCGCAGGCGATGAGCGAGGAGCGCAGGAGCCAACGAAGGCATCGGCCGGCTGGCCACGATACCGGCGTTCAACCGCTCGCCCGGCCCGACGGCCGAGGCCGAGGCGGATCCGAGCACCGGAGCGAGCGGACTCCAAGGTCCGTGAGCGAGGAGTGCAGGAGCCAACGAAAGCATCGGCCGGCTGGCCACGATACCGGCGTTCAACCGCTCGCCCGGCTCGACGGCCGAGGCCGAGGCGGATCCGAGCACCGGAGCGAGCGGACTCCAAGGTCCGTGAGCGAGGAGCGCAGGAGCCAACGAAGGCATCGGCCGGCTGGCAGGGCGAGCTCTCCGGTATACTCTGGTGCCTGCTGAGCGGCGTCCTGAGGATCCCTCGGCCAACTCCGTTCCGTCACAGGAGTTCCTCGTGATCGACCCCACGGCGAGGGTTCACGCGTCCGCCGAGATCGAAGCCGATGTCACCGTCGGCCCCCGAACCAGCATCTGGAATCGGGCGGTCCTCCGAGCCGGCGCAAGCCTTGGGGCCGAATGCATCATCGGTCGCGACGCGTTCATCGATGAAGGCGTCCGACTCGGCGACAGAGTCAAGGTCCAGAACGGTGCCCTCGTCTATCACGGAGTGACGGTCGGAAGCGGCGTCTTCATCGGCCCCGGGGCGATCCTGACCAACGATCGATACCCACGGGCCGTGACCGCTACCGGCGAGCTGGCCCGCGGCGACGACTGGACAATCAGTCCGATCGAGCTGGCCGACGGTTGCTCCATCGGCGCCGGGGCCGTTGTCGTTGCCGGAACCAGAGTCGGCCGGTTCGCGACGGTCGGAGCCGGCGCGGTCGTCACTCGAGACGTCCCGGACTACGCCCTGGTGGCGGGCAACCCAGCCCGACGACTGGGTTGGGTATGCGCCTGCGGAGCCCGACTGGTGGGCCCGACGGGGGCCAATGCCGCCCCGGAACCATCTCCGGACACCCGCCTCGCCTGCCCGCGATGCGGTCGAGCTTTCCTCTTCAACCCTGAAAGCGGCTCGCTGCTGGAGCAGCCCGAATCGAGGACAGGAGTCTCAGCATGATCCCGCCCGCCCGCCCCGATCTAGGCCCAGAAGAGGTTGCCGCCGTTACGGAGGTCCTCAACAGCGGCATGATCGCCGGTGGTCGCAAGGTCGCGGAGCTGGAAGAGCGCTGGGCCAAGTTCTGCGGCTGCAAACACGCCATCGCCCTATCCAACGGCACCGTCGCCTTGATGTCGATCTTCGCCGGCCTCGGGTACGGACCCGGCGACGAGGTCATCACCGTCTCCCACACCTTCAACGCCACGGTCAGCTCGATCCTGTTCACCGGCGCGTCCCCCGTGTTCGTCGACATCGAGCCGGACACGTATCTGATGGACGCGGGCCGGATCGAGGCCGCCATCACGCCCCGGACCCGAGCCATCTGCCCGGTCAGCCTCTTCGGCGTCATCGCCGACATGGACGCGATCCAGGCCATCGCCGATCGCCACGGGCTCACGGTCGTCGAGGATGCCTGCCAGGCCCACGGCGCTCAGTATCGAGGCCGTCGCGCCGGCAGCTTCGGTTACGCGGCATTCAGCCTGTACGGCACCAAGAACATGACCACTGGAGAGGGCGGCTTCGTCACCACCAACGACGACCGGCTGGCCGATTGGATCAGGCTCTATCGCAACCAGGGCATGCGGGAGCGCTATCACCACGAGATCCTCGGCTACAACTTCCGCCTGACCGACATCGCAGCCGCCATCGGCCTCGTCCAGCTCGACAAGCTCGAGCGGAACACCGCCCGCCGCCAGGCGGTCGCCAGGCGCTACGACGAGGCCTTCGCCGACCTGCCGGTTCGACTGCCGACCTGGCCCGATGGGCGAACGCACGTCTACCACCAGTACACCCTCGGCGTCGGGTCCGCTCGCGACCAGATCGTGGCCGACATGAAGGACGCGGGCGTCATCTGCGGCATCTACTACCCGATCCCCTGCCACCGCCAGTCCTACGTCCTCGAGCTTGGCATCGAGGCGGACCTTCCCAACACCGACGCAGCCGCGGCCGTCAGCATGTCGCTGCCCATGTACCCGGGCCTTACCGAAGCCGAGCAGGGCCAGGTCATCGAGGCTCTGCGGGCATCGATCCTGCGCCACCCGGTCGCGACTGGCAACCGCTCATGACGGCGCCCTTGAGGCTCGGCCTGGCCGGACTGGGCTCTATGGGCCGGAACCACCTGCGGGTCATCTCCAACCATCCCGAAACGGTTCTTGCCGCGATCGCGGATCCGGACTCCGCGGCTCTCGAGGCCGCCGTCGCCCAGACTGGGGCGAAGGGCTTCGCCGATCCGCTGGCCATGATCGGTCAGGCTGAGCTCGATGGCATCGTGCTGGCCGCGCCAACGACGGCCCATGTCGGACTCGCCCTCGCAGCGATCGAGGCCGGCCTCAGCATCCTGGTCGAGAAGCCGCTCGCGGCCACGGTCGAGGACGGACTGGCGATCGTCACGGCCGCCCGCAAGCGGAAGGTCCGCGTCCAGGTCGGACATGTCGAGCGGTACAACCCGGCCGTTATGGAGATGGGACGACTGCTCCGCGCCGGCTGGTTGTCGACGATCTATGCCATCACCAGCCGCCGGGCCGGCCCCTTTCCGGCGCGCATCCGGGACGTTGGCGTGACGGTGGATCTGGGCACTCACGACGTGGACATGCTGTCGTGGATCGCAGGCGAGCGGCCGGTTCGCGTCTACGCCGAGACGGCCCAGCGACTCCATGCCACCCACGAGGACCTGACCTTCGGGCTGATGCACTTTCCGTCCGGCGCCACCGGATTCCTGGACGTGGACTGGCTCACGCCCGCCAAGCGCCGCAGTCTGGTGGCACTCGGGGAAGAGGGCATGTTCGAGCTCGACTACTTGACTCAGAAGCTGACCTTCACCCGCTCGAACGTAGAGCGGCCTCAGATGATCGGCGGCTACGCCACGACCTTCACCGGCGACGTCGCCGACATCCCGATCCAGAACGTCGAGCCGCTCCGCGCCCAACTCGACGAGTTCGTGCGCGTCCTGCGCACCGGCGACCGGCCGTACGTCGATGGCGAGGACGGCTTGTGGGCCGTCGCAATCGCCAACGCGCTGCTGACCGCCGCCGCCGAACGCCGCCCCATCGATCTCTCAGACCTTCCTTCGAGGCTCGCCGCCGAATGACGATCGTCTCCCGTCCCTCCAACGTCGTCAGCTTCCTGGGCGGTTCGATCACCCCGCCATCGAACCCCTGCACCCACGGAACTCCCCGCACGGTCGCGCCCTGGACCGGCGAGCCCGGCACGGCGGGCAGGGCAGTTGTAGTGGGCGCCGGCAAGATGGGGCTGCCGCTGGCCGTTCAGTTCGCCCGCCACGGTTGGACCGTGACCGCGGTCGACGTCAACCACGACGTCGTGGCCGCGATCAATGAAGGTCGATCGCACGTGGCCGAAGAGCCCGGACTCGCCGAGGGAGTGGGCGAGGTTCACGCCGCGGGCCGCCTCCACGCAACCTCCGACGCCGCGGCGGCCGTCCGCGACGCGGACGTGGCCGTGCTCATCGTGCCGGTGATGCTCGACGACGCTCAGCAGCCGGACTACCGCTACATGGATTCGGCCGTGGATTCGATCTCCGGCGGCGTCCACCCCGGCCTCACTGTCATATTCGAGACCACACTCCCCGTCGGCGATACCCGCGGTCGATTCGCGCCCAGGCTCGAGGCGGCGAGCGGTCTCAAGGCCGACGCGGACTTCTTCGTGGCCTTCTCGCCTGAACGGCTTTACTCGGGCGCCGTCTTCGCCAACCTGTCCACCTATCCCAAGCTCGTCGGGGGCATCGGGCCTGAGTCCGGGCGGCGGGCGGCGGAATTCTACGACTCGGTTCTCGACGCCGAGATCGTGGCCATGAGCTGCAGCGAGGCGGCGGAATTCAGCAAGATCGCCGAAACGACCTATCGCGATGTCAACATCGCCCTGGCCAACGAGTTCGCCCGGGTCGCCGATCGCGTCGGGGTAAACGTGCTTGATGTCATCAAAGCGGCCAACAGCCAGCCGTATTCGCACATCCACCAGCCCGGCATCGGCGTCGGCGGCCACTGCATCCCGGTCTACCCGCACCTGCTCCTGAGTCGCGCCCCCGACCTAGAGGTCGTGAGCACGGCCCGTCGCACCAACGACGCCCAGGTCGGCAACGCGATCAAGGCACTCGAGGCTCAGCTCGGCGGCCTCGACGACGTGCCTATCCTCGTCCTCGGTCTGACCTATCGCGAGAACGTCAAGGAGCTGGCATATTCGCGCGCGCTGCCGCTGATCGAGCGGCTGTCGTTCCACGGCGCGAACGTGATGGCCTACGACCCGCTCCTGTCGACCGAGGAGATCGAGCGCTGCTGCGCCACGCCGTATCGGTGGGGTCAGCCGGCGCAGTTTCGCGCGATCGTCACGCAGACCGCGGACAAGCTGTGGGAAGAGATCGACTTCTCGCTTTTCCCCAAGCTCGAAGTGGTCTTGGACGGACGGAACAGCTTCGACGGAAACAACACTCTGCGCTGGATCGACCTGCCGGCGGGCGTCCGCTACATGGGCATCGGCGTGCAAGACGCCACAAGGCGCCGGCCGGCCGACGCCCCGGGCGCAACCCGCTAGGCGGCGGCCGACGATGCGGATCGTCAGCGTCGTCGGCACGCGACCGCAGCTGATCAAAGCCGCCGCGCTTCAGCCCGTCCTGCGCCGCTTCTGCGAGGAGATCTTCGTGGATACCGGCCAGCACTACGACGAGGCGATGGCCGGCACCTTCTTCGCCGAGCTGGGGCTGGCGCGGCCCGACCACACGCTTGGGATCGGCGGTGGCGGCCACGGCGAGCAGACCGGCCGAATGCTGATCGCCCTGGAGCCACTCCTGCGTGACGCCGCGCCGGATGCGGTTCTGGTCTACGGCGACACCAACTCCACTCTGGCCGGGGCGCTGTCGGCGGCCAAGCTGGGCATTCCCGTTGCTCACGTCGAGGCGGGGCTGCGAAGCTTCGACCGGCGCATGCCCGAGGAGCTGAATCGCGTCGTTGCAGATCACCTGTCGCGCTGGCTGTTCGCGCCCACCGCGGCCGCTGTGGCGAACCTGGCGGCGGAGGGGATCACCGCCGGAGTGGTCGATGTCGGTGACCTGATGCTCGACCTGGCCGCGCGCGTGTCGGTCGAGATCCGCGATCCGGCGGTGCTGAAGCCGATCGCCCACAGGCTCGAGCTGCCGCTCTCACCGGGCCGGTTCCTGTTCGCGACAGTCCACCGGGCCGAGAACCGGGACCCCGTCGCCATGGCCGGTTGGTCGGCCCTGCT
>OCZT010002775.1_pt1 | contig 18047 bp, 15 predicted proteins | sample 1539031 | NCBI WGS metagenome assembly OCZT01 (sample SAMEA3539308, study PRJEB22396) | soil metagenome | biome: tundra; feature: field; material: soil | place: USA | collected 2010-05 | depth 0.15 m | reverse complement strand
GCCCTCTGATATCCGATGGGACGGCGATCGGCGCTATCCGCTCACCACCGGGTGTGATAGGTTCGAACCTAATGTCTCCCCGCCGGCGCCGCCGCTGTCGCGACGCCCGCCGTGAGGGTCCCTCGGGACCCTACGGGAAGTTCAGTACCACCGTAGTTGCAACGCTTGCTGGCCAGCAAGAAAAGGCTGCTGCGACTTACGCGGTGGGCGTAAGCCTCTACTCGATTTCAGAGTAGCAGGGGCGGGACGGGGGACGTGGCCATGAGTGCTGCGAACTGTTTGAAAACATTAGGCGAAATATTTTTAAAGAATTGGTAAATGCCCTTGGCCGTCCTGCCCCTAGCCCCTCGGCCCCTGGCCCCTGCCGGATATCACTGCCGCCCGGCGATTCCGCGCAGCAGCCGCTCGTAAGCGTCGGTCACCGCGTCCCACGAATACCGCTCGCGCACGCGGGCCATGGCTTTCTCGCGCAAGGCGGCGCGCTCTTCTTCGGCCATCGCCAGCGCCTGCTCGATTTTCGCCGCCAGCTCGTCCGGTTCGAACGGGATTCCAACGCCGCCCGCCACCTCGTCGTTCTCCGGCGTGTTGCGGTAGAGCACCAGCGCGCCGCGGCCCATGGCTTCAATGAGCGCCGGATGCGTGCCGCCGACCTCCGTGGCGTGGATGTACGCGAAGCAGTGCGATCCCAGCTCGCGGTAACCCTCGCCGTAAATCGCGCCGGGGATGACGATGCGTTCGTCGCGCGTGTCGCGCACGTGACGGATGTAGTCGTGCGCGTACGGAGCGTCGCCGATCAGCGCCAGCTTCATGGGCGTACACGCCTTCTCGAATGCTTCCCGCACTTCCAGCGCATGGTTTTCCGGCTCCATGCGGCTCACGTAAAGGAAATACTGGCCCGGCTCCAGCCCCAACTCGCCGAGCGCGCCGCAGCCGGCGGTCTTGCCGATCTCCGCGCCGTAGGGGATAAAGACGCTTTCCTTGCCGTAGCGCTCGCGGTAGTAGTTCCGAATGGTCAGCGCGTCCGTCACCAGCACCGTCGGGCAGAAGGTGGCCATCCACTCGGATACCAGATACCACGCCTTGGCAAGCCGGTTCCACTTCTTACGCCTGCGTTCGATGCCGTCCACGTTGAGCGCCACCGGCATGCCGAAGATCCGCGGGCAAAGCGTGAAGATCGCGTTGGCGCCATTGCAATAGAGCGCCGAGTCCACGCGATGCGCCAGCAAGTGCAGGGTCGAGACGAACGCGTGCGCCAGCGTTTCGAAGTACTTGTGGCGAAACGTGGGAAGGTATGCGAGCCGCACGCCCCGGTAGAGCGCTACCGGATGCCGCGCGCGGCAATAGACGGTTACCTCGTGCCCGCGCGCCACAAGACGCGTGGAGAGTTCTTCCGCGAACGTCTCGAATCCGCCGTAGTTGGCCGGTATGCCTCGCGTGCCGATAATGGCGATACGCATCGGCCCCGCGCCGCCTTAGGTCCTGGCGGTTTCGGAACGCGAGAGCACGCGGACCATCTTCTTGGGAGCCCGCTTGCTCACCGGCGCGTATTGGAACCAGCTTGCGATGTACTGGCTATCCACGCGCGTCCGGGCCTGGATCAGGCGGCGCTTGGCCAGGACCCGCTTGAAGTTCTTCGCCAGAAGCCAGAAAGCCTTCAGGGACGTGTGCTCCCACAGGAGGCAGCACATCACCACCACGCAATCGCGCGTGGTGATGGAAAGCCAGTTGCGCCCGTACAGATCCGCGGAAATGTTCTTGATGCGCATCAGGAAGCGGTTCTTCACCGAGTGCATGTTGATCTCGGGGGGCAGGGCGCGCCGGTTGCCGGGCAGCACTTTGCGAACGTGATAGCCGCGCGCGTAAGGCACGTAGAGGCACTTCCAGCCCATCAACTGCGCGCGCCAGGCGACATCCGCGTCCTCGCGGTAAACGAAGAAATCCGTATCGAAAAACTCGCCGCCGAGCGAAACGTCCTCGATCATGGTGCGGCGGTACAGGGCGGCCGCCGCAGTGGCGCCGAAGACGTATTCGTATTGCAGGTAGTGGCCGTTATCGACCTCCTGGCTGCCCCGGTCCAGGTGCCGCAACATGGGGTTGAAGTAGATGCCCGTGGAATCCACCACCGGGCGCGAGGGAATCTCGAAGTGCGCCGACATGGTCAGCAGCTTCCCGCATACCGACCCGATCGAGGAATCGGACTGGCCCGCGTCCACCAGCGCCTGAATGAAGTTGGGCAACAGCAGGACGTCGGGGTTCAACGTCAGCACCCAGTCTCCGTTCGAAAGCTCGATCGCCTGGTTCTGCGCCGCCGCAAAGCCGAGGTTGTCGTCGTTGTAGTAGACGTGGCAGCGGTCCTCGAACTGTTCGAGAATGTCGACCGTGCCATCCGCAGAGCCGTTGTCCACCACGATGACTTCTTTGAGTGGATATCTCTGAGCCAGTACCGATTCCAGACAGCGCTTGATGAAGCGGCCGCTGTTATACGTAACTATCGTGACCGAGACGAAGTCGTTTTGAGCCATGAACACGAACCTGAGAACCCGGATCTCCAAAATATCCGCATAAACCCTAATCGTTTGGGCCCTGCAAAACCACTTCATCTCTCCAGCCGAAAACCAAACATCGGCTGGCGAGCCGTACGACCTTCCGGTAAGCAGCCAAGGGCTTCAGGCTCCGATCGGCAAGGGATTCGGCAACCGCCCGCGGAAGGGCGCCTGTCAGCACCGCCAGGCATACCGCCCGGAATGCGGTGGGCCGGAAATGTTTGGCGGCATACCTGATTAGATTAGAGTACCAATAAACGGGGCGCAACTCCACTGCAATCTTCGAGATGGAATGCGCGCCTGTGTGCAAGGCTATAGCTCCCGGCTCGTAGTACAACAAATGCCCCCGATCGACCACCCTGCGGCAAAAATCCACGTCCTCAAACCAGAGCGGGCGAAAACCCTCGTCGAAGCCGCCCAGTTCCTGCCACACCGCCCGGCGGATCATCAAGAAAGCCCCGGCTGGCTGTTCCACCACCACCCGCGTCGAGTAATCCAGCCCCAATGCGCGATACCGCCGGTTTACGGGATTATGAGGCCAAAGACGGTTGAGCAATAATGCTTCCAAAATCAGGGCGGCCGGAGTCGGTAGCGCTCGCGCCATGAAACCGACCTGCGGCCGCCCGCCGGGATCGAGCAGCCGCCCCCCCGCCCCGGCGGCGCCGGGAAGATCGCACGCCTCCCGAAGCCGCTCCAACCCTCCCTGGAGGACGGCGTCCGGATTCAACAGCAGCACATACGCGGATTCCAATACGGTTACGCCCTGATTCACGGCTGCCGCGAACCCCAGGTTCGCCATGTTTGCGATCAGTCGAACGCCGCGCCGCGCGACCTCCGCGACGGTGCCGTCGCGCGAGCCATTATCGACCACCACGACGTCCGCGCCGGCGCCCAGGACGGCGTCCAGACAGGGGCCGATTTCGGCTTCCGAAAAGTACGTGACGATGACGATGCCGATTTCCGCCATGTGTCACTTTGCCTCACCGTGGGTAAGAAGAAAGTACATCCGCCAGTAGAAATCGAAGCCGGTGGCCGATTGCATCTCGTAAATCGTACGTTCGTTCGCCCACAACAGATCGTCCAGGCGTTGCGGGTCGTCCCGGCGGTTCAGTCCCGTGCGCGCCGTGGAGAAGCCACGCAGCCCTTGCCATTTTCCGCGGAGCCATGCCATCCCGGCGCCGTGCCGCAGGGCGACACCGCCCCAAAGGGCTTGGGCCACCAGAATCGGCCACCAATTGCGCCGCAGAACGGGAGCGGGATAGTGGCGCGCCACCAACCAGACCTGGTTGCGCGCGATTCGGCGCACGGTCTCCGGATGCCACCTTCCAAGAGCCGCGCTCCCCCGATGCCACGCCACGGCGGACGGCTCGTAGATCCCCGGGAAACCATCGAGCCCGCACCTCAGGCCGAAATCCACGTCCTCCAGGTACGATTCGAAGCTTTCCTCCAGCAGGCCGACCCGCCGGAACAGTTCCGCTCGAAACAGAGCGGCGGTCCACGGCGCCGACCAGATCGGCCTTGGGCGGGAGAACGCGGGGCCGTCGGCGTGCCCGCTGCCGGCGCGCAAGGCGGCGGCGCCGCGGCACATCGCGTCGAACGAGCCATCCATGCGGCCCTTGGACCCGGCCGTCAGAATCTTCCCCGTCGCGAACCATGCATCCCGCGCGGACGCGGACGCGAGCAGGGTCGCGAAGTAATCGGGCGCGAGCTCCACATCGCTGTTGAGCACCGCGATCCACTCGCCGCGGCTTTCCAGAATTCCGCGGTTCACGGCCGGAGCGAATCCGGTGTTGCGGCCCATCGCGATCACGCGGGCGCCGCGGCGGCGGGCGAGCTCCGGCGCGCCGTCGGTGGAGCCGTTGTCCACGGCCAGCACCTCCGCGGCGGGTTCCGTTTGCGAATCCAGGGTGGTGAACAGCCGTTCCAACAACTCGCGGCCGTTCCACACCGGCACGATGGCGGTGATACTCACCCTTTAGCTGCTGCCTCCAGATCCAAAGTGGGGCGGACCCCCTGGTCCGCGCGGGTCCCCCTGGACCCGCTCGTGGCCGCCGACGGGGAGACGGGGCTGGCAATAGGCGCCAGCAGGCCAACGGGGGCGTCGGCCGCGGACCAGGGGGTCCGCCCCACTGCCCACTCAGACTTTTCTCCGGCGCCTGGCGTCACTATCTCTTGGGGACCGGTTGATATCATGAAAGCGATGAAGCGGTTATTCCTCCTGTTGTCCTGCTCCGGCGCGCTGCTGCTCGGGACGGATTTGCCGACGGTGCACTCGGTGTACGTCATGCCGATGTCGCAAGGGATGGACCAGTTCCTGGCAAACCGGCTGGCCGGCGAACACGTTTTCCAGGTGGTGTCCGATCCCAAACTGGCGGACGCCGTTCTTACGGACCGCATCGGCGGGGCGTTGAACTCTTCGCTCGAAGAGATCTTTCCCACCGCCCTACCGGCGGCCGCCGAAGACAAGGACGCCAAGAAAGAACCGGTGGCCAAGAACAAGCTGGACGACCCGGGGCTGATGTCCACGTTCGGCCGCGGAAAGGGAACGTTCTTCCTGGTGGACGCCAAGTCCCGCGAAGTGCTATGGTCCACGTTCGAAGCTCCCAAGAGTTCCACCGCCAGCCAGTTGGATCGCACAGCCTCCGACATTGTAAGCCGGCTCATGCGCGATCTGAAAAAGAAGTAGGGACCGGGCATGCCTGGCTCTCTCGACTTGTCCGGCTCCCACCGCGTTTCTCCCGAACCATCTCCCGGTAACTTTCCACCAGCTTGAGGGTGATGGCCGCCATGGCCCAGTTGGCTTCCACTTCGGCCCGCGCGCGGGCCGCCATTTCGGCCCCTTTTTCCGGATTCTCGAATAGCTCCAGCACGCGGCTTGCGAACTCCGCGGGACGGTCCGCCAAGAGGCAGAACTCGCCCTGCCGGCGCGCCAGTCCCTCGGCGCCCATGGTGGTGGAGACCGCCGGAATGCCCGCCGCGAAAGCCTCCAGCAGCTTCACGCGCACGCCCGATCCGCTGAGTATCGGGCAGACGAACACGGCGTAGCGCGCCAGCGGCTCGCGGGCGTCTTCCACGTATCCGAGCATGTCGAGGCGCGCCGCCTGGCCGGCCACACCGTAAGCCGGCGGCGGATCGGAGCCGGCCACGGCGAGCCGCGCCCCCGGCTCCCGCGCCAGGATGAGCGGCATCACCTGGCGGAGAAACCAATCCAGGGCCGCGCGATTCGGAGCATGGCGGAAGCTGCCCAGGAAGAGCATGGTCAGCGGCTCGCGGCCGCGCGGGCGAAAGCGGTAGCGCGCGGCGTCGATGCCCGCGCGCAGGCCCGCGCGCAGCTTCGGCGCCAGCTTGGGAAGAAACGAAAGCAGATACTCGCGGTTGGCGGAAGTGCAGACCTGCACCTGGTCGCATTGGGGCAGCGTCCGCAACTCGTAGCGTAGCGCGCGCAGGTATTCGAACCGCGCCTTCAGACCGTCGAGCCCGCCGAATGCGCTGCCCAGACCGCGGCCCACCGACTGGAAATAGACGTCGTGCTCGAACAGAGCGGCGGCGATGCGCCGGTACGCGCCGCGATACTGCGCCATGGGCGTATATTCGAGTTGCAGCACGTCGATGCGCTTCCGGTAAAGCTGGCGGTGGATGAGCCATTCCAGGTCGTCGATGGCGATTTCCCGCACGGCATAGGGCTGGCGAGACCCCGTCTCGACCATCTCGGCGGCGGGCCGCACGAGCGATTCGGCCGAGGCGCAGAAACCGCGCAGCTCTTCGTTGTCCTTGGCCTGCCAGGGCCGGTCCAGCAGCGCAATCACGTGCGTTTCCGCGAGTTGAGCCAGCTCGCGCAACGTCTGGTACATAAACACGGCGCCGCCGTGTACCGGCGGGTAGATCGGGTAGGGCGAAACGAAGAGCACGCATAACCGCTCGGGCTCGCTTTCCATGGGTGCGAAGCGGTCGCGGAAATAGCCGCCCAGCGGGCGCCGGAAGGCCTCCGTATCGGTTACCGCGGCGAGGCTGCGAGCGCGCCAGCGCGAGCGCGCCGCTTGCGGCAATTGCCGGAACGCGCGCCCTAGCGCCGCCACGTTCGGCCGCAGCGGAACGTCGCCGAATATGGCGGACAGCGCGGCGCCCGCCCATGCGAAGAAGAAGTGCGAAGCCAGACGCCGCCACTCGTGGATGTTCTTCCAGCAGAACAGCACGTAGTTCTTCTTCAGCACGGCCTCGATCTCATCGCCGCGGAAGCTCCTGCCGATGGTGCCGCGGTGCTCGTGATACACCACGCTGCGCGGCTGGTACAGCACCTTCCAGCCGCGCTTCCACGCCATATAGCCGAGGCCGGCGTCTTCCAGGTAGAACGGTTCGAACAGCGGATCGAAACCGCCGAGCTCCAGGAACTTGCGGCGGTCGAACGCGCAGGACCCGCCGCCGCCGTAGAAGCAGGGGAAAAGGTCGTCGATCGCGGGGTCGATGCGATGGCGCACGCGCAAGCCGCCATCCCGCCACCAGCCCTGCGTCAATCCGGTTTCCTCGCGAAGTTTGTGGGGATCCGCGAAGAAGATCTGGCAGGAGACGGCGAAGACGCCGGGATCGGCAAAACCCTCGAGGAGCGGGGCGAGAAAACCCGGCGCCACCCGCATGTCGCTGTTCAGCAGCACCACGACACGGTTCGCGGCCGCGCGTATGCCCGCGTTGGAGCCCCCGCCGAAGCCGAGGTTCGCGGGGAGCGCGACCACCTTGACCCGCGGGAATGCGACCGTCACGTACTCCGCGCTGCCATCCGTGGAACCGTTATCGACCACCACGATTTCGTTGGCGGGGTTGCCGGCCAGGGCTTCGATTACCGAGGGCAGGTACTTTTCGAGGAGATCCTTGCCGTTCCAGTTGGGAATCACCACGGAGGCGGCGGCCGGGACCGGGTATGCCCGGCCCGAATCCCGGCTGGCCGTCCCGGTTTGCCTTGTGCCCAAAACGAGCCACGCCAGATCGGTGAGCGCCAGCGCCAGGGCGGCAATGGCCATCAGGAACGGCGAGACCAGCAGCAGCGGGAGAGGGAGCAGAACTCGCTTCAGCAGGGCCATGTCAGACGGCCGGCCCCATGCCGATCTTCCGGCCCAGCTTGAACCACTTCGACGACCGGACGTTTTCTAGAAGCTCTTCCAGCTTCCGCGCCTCCTCCCCGAGTCTCCGCGCCTCCTCCTGCAGCCCGCTAGCCCACGCCGCGCGCTTGGCGAGCTCCTCTTCCAACTCGGCCACTTTGGCCCGATAGCCTTCTGCCATCCCGCGCGCGCTGTCCTGCTCCCGAGCTAGTTCCGCCTGCAACGCCACGACCCGGGCGCGCCGTTGTTCCACCTCGCGGTTCAGCTCGCCCGCCCATTGGTTGCTCCGCTCCAATTCACCCTGCAATTGCACTACCCGGCGATCTAACTCGCCGGCCCAGCGATTGCTCCGCTCCAGTTCCACGGTCTGGCCGCGGAAGGCTTCCAGCAGCTCCTCGCGCTCGCGCTCCGACCCGGCGAGCCATTCGTTCTTGGTGGCGAGCTCGCGCTCCAACAGCGCGATATGCCGCTGCCGCTCGCGGAGCACGTTGGCCGCGCTCGGCACGTAAACGAACGTGGGGTTGCCAAGCTGGGTCCGGTGCGCACAGACCGCCACGAAGAAATGCGAATCGTCCGGCGCCGGTTCCCGCGCATCCACCCGCACCTCCACCGCGCTATCGGGCTCGTCCGGCTGGAACGCCAGGCCCTCCACATGGTTCTCCAGGAACATCGAAACGTGCGGGAAGACGCGCGTCAGCTCACCGCGCAACTCATCGAACCCGAACTCGTGCACGTGGAAAGGGTTGGCGCCCGCCACGCCGCGCGATTCGGTGTAGTAGAGCTTGTTGGGCGTCGAAACGATGAACTGGCCGGTGGGAGCGAGCACGCGCCGCGCTTCGAGCAGAAACTCGCGCCAGTCCTCCAGGTGCTCGATGACTTCGAACGCCACCACCAGATCGAAGACGCCGTCGGGGTGGGGCAGCGCCGCGCAGGAGGCCTGCTCGAAGAACAGGTTGGGGAGCTGGTAGTGGGCCCGGGCGAAATCCATCGCCTCGGGAGCGCGGTCCACGCCGACCACGGACTGGGCTGTCCGGGCCAGTTCCGCGGAACCGTAGCCCGCGCCGCTGCCGGCGTCCAGAACGCGCTTTCCCCGCGCCAGGCGCGCGGCGAAGGTGTACCGGGCGACGTGCTCGTTCAGCAGATCGGCGTCCACCTCGCCCGGAATCGCGCGCTCGCCCGTGAACTCAGTCAATGGGTCTCTCCAGCGGGGCCGCGGCCCGCATCGGCGCATGGACTTCCACGCGGCACGGCAGATGCACGTAGCCGTAAACCTGACCTTCGGAACGCCCCATCTGCAACGCCACGGCGTTGTCGATCCAGTCGCATACCACGTGGTTCGTCAAAGAACCGTCGGCGATGAAGGGCGAGAACGAAAACGACGCGGGATAGAGTTCCGGCAGGTCGATATGGAAGCTCACCGTGCAAACGTCGCCGGTCTCCATGGGCGCGATTCCGCAACCCTCGCGCGCGGTGTCGGTTCCCGAAAAATCCATGCCCAACTGGTTGCGCAACAGGAAGCCGACGATCGGCCGCATCGTTTTCCGCTTGGCGCGCACGCTGATGCGCACCTGGATGCGCGCCAGCGGCTCGAGCAGATGGAGCGGCTGGCCCTGTTCGTCGAAGACTCCGATGCCCAGCACTTCCGCGCGCCCGTCGCCGTGGCGGCGGTCGATGTTGGGAATGGTATCGACCACCTCCGCCGCATCCGGGGCGCCGGGGGCCTCGCGCCGGCTCAGGTAGCGGGAGTCCTTGTCCGCCATGGCCGCGAGATACCTGCCGACCACACGCTCCGGGTCGCCCAAGCCGGCCACGCGCCCGCGGTCGAGCCACAGGACGCGGTCGGCGATGGCCTTCACTTCGGCCGCCGCGTGCGACACGAACAGGATCGTGACGCCGCGCAGGTGCAGCTCGTGAACTTTTCGCATGCAGCGCTGGCGGAAGTAAAGGTCGCCCACGGCCAAAGCCTCGTCCACCAGCAGGATTTCGGGGTCCACGTGGATGGCCACCGCGAACGCCAACCGCACCGCCATGCCGCTCGAATACGTCTTCACCGGCTGGTTGATGAAATCGCCGATTTCCGCGAAACTCTCGATGTCCGCGTAGCGCTCGCCGATCTGCCGCGTGGTGAGCCCGAGGATGGAGCCGTTGAGGTAGACATTGTCGCGTCCGGTGAATTCCGGATTGAAGCCCGCGCCCAGTTCTAGCAGCGCCGAAACGCGCCCGTTGACCGCCACGCTCCCGGCGCTGGGTTGAAGAATGCCCGCGACGATCTGAAGCAGGGTGCTCTTGCCCGACCCGTTTTGTCCCACGATGCAGAAGGTCTGGCCACGCTCCACCGTGAAGGTGACATCCTCCAGTGCGAGGAAGTCGCGGTGACGCCTGGCCCGGTTCAGGGACAGCAATTCCGTGAGCCGGGCGCCGGGCGAGTCGTAGATCGCGTAGCTCTTGGAAACCGCACGGAAATCGACGGGGGTCACGGTTGAAAGAGAAAGACTAGTGTAACGGAAGTAGGGTGGACACGGGATTCGGGGGGAGCAAACCGCAGAAAAGGAAAGGGCGGCCGCCGACGCCTCCTGTCTTTGCCATGCCCGTGGGCCTGTCAGATTGCGGCGAAAACCGCGGCGCCAACGCATGAAGCTAACGGCGCATCAGGACTCACAGCCGGTCAGCCGAGGAAGCCGAAAGCCGCCCTGGTAGTGGACTGGTTCTATGCACTTCCTCCTTACGAGTGGCTCCCCCGTGAAGGGGATCTCTTTGTTCGCCCCTCTTTGAAAAAGGGGCCCGAAGACGGCCTTTCGCCCCGTCTCCAATCACACTATGCGCTCATACGCGGCGGAAGTCAAGATGGCCAATTCCTTGCTCGTCTCCGTCAGGATTTCGCAACCGTTCTCGGTCACCAACACGGTGTCCTCGATGCGGATGCCGCCCCAGCCCTCCAGATACACGCCGGGCTCGATGGTGATGGTCATCCCCGCACGGAGACGGGTCTTCTCGCGATTGCCGATGCGCGGGGGTTCGTGGATTTCCAGGCCCAGGCCGTGCCCGGTGGCGTGGATGAAGGCGCGGTCCAGGCTGCGGCCTTTGAGCGTGGCGCGGGCGGCGCGGTCCACCCGGGCGGCCGTGACGCCGGCGCGCACGGCGTCAATGGCCGCCAACTGCGCCTCCAGCACCGCCTTGTAAGTGCGCTTCACCTTCGCGTCCGGGCGGCCGAGAAACAGCATGCGCGTCATATCGCTGGCATAACCTTCCACGAACGCGCCCATATCCACCATGACGAGGTCGCCGGCGCGGAGCGGCGCGGCGGTGGGTTGCGCGTGCGGCAGCGCGGAACGGACGCCGCCCGCCACAATGGTCTCGAACGCCGGCTTCTCCGCTCCCAGACGGCGCATGCGGTATTCCAGGTCGGCGGCGAAATCCCGTTCCCTCGCGCCGGGGCGCAGACGCGCCACGGCCTGCTCGAAGGCCCGCGAATTGGTGTGGACCGAGCGGCGAATGCGCTCGATTTCGGCTGGCGATTTCACCATGCGCAGCTCTTCGATCCAGCCCGCGACAGGATGAAGCGACGCCCGCATTGGCAAGCTTGACTTCAGCGATTCGTACAGATCGCAGGTCATCCGCGCGGGCTCGTATCCGATGCGCTTCAATCCAAGCTTGGCGATGGCCGCGGCTACCGCGGCCACGAGCCGGCCCTTAATGATTGCGATCCGGCAATCCCCGCTTTCCGACTGCGCCTGGATGGTGTAGCGCGGGTCGGTGAACAGGATCGATTCCCCGCGCGTCACCAGCAGGTTCCCGTTGCTGCCGGTGAAGCCGGTGAGGTATCTCAGGTTGGGGCTGAAGGCCACCAGGAAGGCATCCAGTTTGCGCTCCGTAAGGCCCGCGGCGACGGCGCGGCGGCGCTCAGGGAACTCGCTGCCCGCGAGCCGGCCTTCCGGCCGGCTGGACCCGCTGGAAAGCGGGTCCGCAGGCTGAAAAGCCTGCCCCACGACGCTAGCGGCCACCTTGCACCCCCCGCGCCAAGTCCTGGGCGCCCTGCGCGAAAGCATCGGCCTGGCTCATGTCGCCACGCTGCTCCGCCTGGTCGGACTGCGCCAGAAAGAACTCGATGCGTTTCACCAGGTCCCGATCGCTGGCGCTCAAGCGGCGGCCGGCGACCCGCGTCAGCGTCGCCCTGACCTCGCGCTTGCGGGCCTGTGCGGAATCCTTTAGCCTTTTCTGTTCTTGGGCAGGCACAATGGCCTGTACGGCGGGGCGCTGCTCGGGCGGCTGAGCGGCCGCGGGCGTTGCCAGCCGCCGCGCGGGCCTTGGCGTGGCGGCCGCCGGAGCGACAATCACGCGCACGTAGAGCAGCGGCTGGCCTTCCGGCGTACCCAACACCTGCTCGAGCTGGTAATACGGCGTGCCGCGGGAGGCCAGCAACCCGGCCTTGCCGTACCAACTAGTCTTCTTGACCAGGGCCTCGAAATCCGGGTATTTCCGCGCCGTGGAGACGGCGCGTCCCTGGTCGCTATCCGCCAGGATCTCGCCGCCCGGGTCCACCACCGCCACTTCGAGAATGCGCGACGCCGTCAGGATATTCACCAGCGCGCCGGAGAGCTCCGGATCGCGCAGGGCATCGCGCAAGGGCACGCTCCGCTGCCGGTTCAGGGCCTCGCGCACGAGCTCGGCGGCCACATTCTTCATCGACTGGGCACGTTCGAGCGTCGCATCGAATTCGAGATGCATGACGTTGGCCAGATCCACCGCCGAGATGACCCCCGCGATCAGGGTCGCCAGCAGCACGGACCCGAGCGTCAGCCTGGTCTTGAGGGTCATGGGTCAGGGTATCAGCAGGAGCTTGCCGGCGGTTCGGCGCGCTTCGAGATCGCGGTGCGCGGGGGCGGCTTCCGCCAGCGGGTAGGCGCGGTCGATGCGCGGCTTGAGCGCGCCGGAAACGGTCCAGTCCAGCACGTCGCCCGCGCGCCAGAGCAACTCCTCGCGAGTGAGCACGTAATGCGCCAGGCTGGGGCGCGTGAGGAAGAGCGACCCCTTGGCGTTGAGGATGGCGGGGTCGAACGGCGGCACGGAGCCGCTCGATTGGCCGAACAGCGCCAGCAGGCCACGCGGCCGCAACGAATTAAGGCTCTTCTCGAAGGTGGTGGCGCCAACCGAATCGTACACCACGTCCACGCCGCGCCCGCCGGTGAGGCGCTTCACCTCGGTTTCGAAATCGGTCTGAGTATAAAGGATGGCCGCGTCCACGCCGTGCCGGCGCGCCACCTCCGCTTTCTCTTCGGTGGAAACCGTGCCGAATACGCGCGCGCCGAGCATCTTGGCCATCTGCACGATCAGCCCGCCGGCGCCGCCGGCCGCGGCGTGCACCAGGCAGGCGTCGCCGCTCTTCAGCGCATAGGTGGAGTGCGTGAGATAGTGCGCGGTCATCCCCTGGAGCATGACCGCGGCGGCCATCCGGAAATCCATGCCGTCGGGAAGCTTCACGAGCTGCGCGGCGGGGACCAGCGCGTACTCGGCGTACGAGCCGCGCGCCATGGCCCAGGCCACACGGTCGCCGGGCGCCACTTCGGTCACCTCCGAGCCGGACGCCTCCACGGTTCCGGCGCCCTCGCTGCCGAGCATGACCGGAAGTTCGGCCTTATACAGGCCCGTCCGAAAATAGACGTCGATAAAGTTCACGCCGCTGGCGGCGATGCGCACCAGCGCTTGCTTGGGTCCGGGTTGGGGCGTGGCGGTTTCCACCAGCTCCAGCTTTTCGGGACCGCCCGGTTCTCTTACTTGAATGGATTTCATGGGTCGTTATTCCTGCATCTTTGCCAGCCGCCAGCCCAGGCGAAGCAACCTTCGCGCATGGACGGTTGCCGCGTAGAGCGCCAGCCAGGTCAGCGTGAACGGAAAGGCAATCAGCCGCGCGGGCGTGCGGACGGCCCCGGTTCCGGCCATCCCCGCGCGGGCAATCGCGAACTGGCGGATCGCGGAGAGGTGCTTGCGGTCGAGCCAGAAATAGTCGCAGTTCTCATTGATGACGAAAACCTTGGCAGACAGGCCCAGGGCCAGCACCCATTTCCATTTCATCAGGATGGGTTCGCCGGAGCAGACGATCCCCATCTGGCTGTACCCGTTCCGGGCCACCTCGCGGAAAAGCCGGAGGCGCGGCCCAAGCTGGCGATACTCGCTGACCCGGTAAACCCGAGTCTTGTCCGGGTTGAAGCCGCGCGGCAGCCCGGAGTAGCAGGTGGCCAGGTCGATGCGGATGTCCGGGCCCCATGCTTCGCGCAAGCCCTCGACCACCCCTTCCACGAGCCCGCGTGAGCCGCTTTCCACCAGCAGAATGGCGGAGGGCTTTGGCTGCCGGCCTGTCAGAACGTAGCGCACTATTCCGACTATAGCGGAGTGTTAGCCTGAGAGAGTATTCGGTAGGCAGGCCTGGAGGTCTGCCCCACTCCGTGCTCGAAAATCTGCTCACCGAACAACCGAATCCCGCTTCCGCCTCGATCGACGCGCTGGCTACCGAAGACATGCTGCGCATCATCAACGCCGAGGACCGCAAAGTGGCGGACGCGGTGGCGGGCGAAATCCCGGCGATCGCTCGCGCGGTGGATGCCATCGTAGCCTCCTTCCGTCAGGGCGGGCGTTTGTTCTATATCGGCGCGGGGACCAGCGGACGCCTCGGCGTGCTGGACGCCTCCGAGTGTCCGCCCACCTTCGGAGTCCCGGCCGGCATGGTACAGGGCATCATTGCCGGCGGCGAACCGGCGTTGAGCCGCGCGACCGAGGCCAGCGAAGACGATCCCGCCAGCGGCGCGCGCGACTTGGCCGCCCGAGGATTCACGGCGCGCGACGCGCTGGTGGGAATCGCCGCCAGCGGCCGCACGCCCTACGTGCTGGGGGCCATCGCGGAGGCCAAAGGCCTCGGGGCCGTCACGGTGGGGATCAGTTGCACGCCGGATTCGGAACTGGCGCGCGCCGTGGCGATCCCCATCGCGCCGCTGGTGGGACCGGAGGTCATCGCCGGATCCACGCGCCTGAAGGCCGGGACCGCGCAAAAGCTGGTACTCAACATGCTCTCCACGGGGGCGTTCATTCGTATGGGCTATGTTTACGGCAACTTGATGGTGAACGTCCAGCCCACCAACGCCAAGCTGGCGGACCGTGCGCGCCGCATTGTGGCCCAGGCAGCCGGCGTTTCCGGGGAGCGCGCGGGCGAGTGGCTGGACGCCGCCGGCGGCAATGTGCGCGCCGCCATCCTGATGGCCCTCGCCAAAGACAAAGACTTCCATGGATAAGTTCGCGATTACGGGCGGGACCGCCCTGAAGGGAGAGATTCCCGTCGGTGGATCGAAGAACGCGGCGCTGCCGGCGCTGGCCGCGGCGCTGCTGACCGGGGAGCCGGTGACGCTCCGGCGCATCCCTCGCGTCCGGGACATCCGCACCATGCAGCGTCTGCTGGTGGATATCGGCTGCAAGGTGAATTCGGAGGGCGAGACGGTCCGGCTGGAGACGCCGGCGATCGTGTGCCCGGAGGCGCCCTACGAGCTGGTGAAAACCATGCGCGCTTCCAGCCTGGTGCTGGGCCCCCTGGTGGCGCGGTGCGGGCGGGCGCGCGTTTCCCTGCCGGGCGGCTGCGCCATCGGCGCGCGGCCTATCAACTTGCATATCTTCGGCCTGGAGCAACTCGGCGCGCGCATCCACCAGACGCACGGGTATATCGAAGCCTTGGCGCCCGAGGGGTTGCGCGGCGCCATGATACACTTCGACCGCATCACCGTAACCGGCACCGAAGACCTCATGATGGCCGCCGTGCTGGCCCAGGGCGAGACCGTGCTGCGCAACGCCGCCCGCGAGCCGGAGGTGGCGGACCTGGCCGCGCTGCTGACCGCCATGGGCGCGAAGATCGAGGGCGCGGGCACTTCCACCATCCGCATTCAGGGCGTCGAGCGGCTACATGGCGCGGAACACGAAATCATCGCGGACCGTATCGAGGCCGGCACGTTCCTGATCGCCGGCGCGATCACCGGCGGAGACGTCACGGTGACGGGTTGCATCCCCGAACACATCGGCGCCCTCGTGTCCAAGCTGCAACAGGCAGGGGTGGAGGTGACACAGCCGGATGCCGCCAGCCTGCGAGCCCGCGGCATCGGCCGCCTGCGCTCCGTGGACATCACCACCGAGGAATACCCCGGATTCGCCACCGACCTGCAGGCGCAGTACATGGCGTTGATGACGCAGGCCGAGGGCATCGCCCTGATCGTCGAGACCATCTTCGAAAACCGCTTCATGCACGCGCAGGAGCTGGCGCGCATGGGGGCCAACATCCGGCTGGACGGCAAGCAGGCCATCGTGGCCGGCCCGCGCGAGCTGACCGGCGCGGGCGTGATCGCCTCGGATCTGCGGGCCAGCGCATCGCTGGTTTTGGGCGCGCTGGCGGCCCGGGGCGAGACGGTGATCGACCGCGTCTACCACATCGACCGCGGCTATGAGAGAATCGAGGCGAAACTGGCGCGGGCAGGGGCCAGGATTCGAAGGGTGGAGTGAAGAAGGCCATGGCGCACAATCCGGGATTCCTGAAGCTGGTGAACGACGCGAAATCGCGCGTGGAACAGATCGATCTCGAAGGCTATCGGGGCATGCTCGAGTCGGGCGAGGACCACATCCTGGTGGACACGCGCGAGGATAGCGAATGGGCCGCGGGCCACGTGGCGGGCGCGGTGCACATGAGCAAGGGCGTCATCGAGCGCGACATCGAAACCAAGGTCCCGGACAAAGCTAAGACGCTGGTGCTGTACTGCGGCGGCGGTTTCCGTTCGGCGCTGGTGGCCGACAATCTTCAGAAAATGGGCTACGCCAACGCCATCTCGCTCGACGGCGGCTGGCGCGCGCTGAAGGAATCGGGCCTGCCGCTGGAAAAGTAGGCGGGCGTCACCGCGTCTTTGCAGGCGGGCTACGCCGCCCGGGTTGGAAGCTGGGCATCGAACCGCCCATCGCCGCGAGGCGCCTGCCTCCTTCTCTGGCAGCCAGTGTGGATCAGCGATGTCGTTTCCCGAATTCCGGTGTATTCCTGCGCGCGCAGGAGGAGATCATCGTCCAGATTCAGAGTCGTCCTCATACCAGGCACGCTCAATTCGCCACGGCGATATACAGCGTCTGGGTCGACGACGTCAAACCGAGGTTGAAGGTCAGGGCTGTCACGTTGCTGGCCACGACGGCCGGCACCACCAGGTCGAACTCGTAGAGGCCGACCGAGTTCACGGCTAAGCCGGCGTAAGTCAAGTCGGCCAGCGTGCCTACGGCGCCTCCGAAAATGACATCGAGCGTGGTTGCCAGCGTGTTGGTCGTCTGCACGATTTGGCCGACCGGTATGTCCGGGAAGACCGGACCGAATCCAACGCCATAGAGGACAATCGTATCCCCCGGCAGGGCCGGACGCGAAGGGAAGCCCGCGAATTCGCCAGTCAGCACGGCGCCGGGCGGAAGAACCAGGCCGGAGCCATCTTTAAAGAAGGCGCCTACGTATTGTCTCCCACCTAGCTTCAGCCCCGCCGGCGCCCAAAAACCCGGTGATGCCTGGTCTACGTTGACCACGAATCCATTGCTGGAGCCGGTGGCGGTCTTGACCGCCAACTGTTGCGCGCCTGTCGCGAGGCCCGATGGGACGAGCGCGTTCACCTGAGTAGGGCTGACGTAGGAAAGATAAGCCGGCGTACCGCCGATGGTCACCGAGGTTCCGTTCAGAAGCGTGGGGGCGGTAAGGCTGTTGAAATCCCACGGGGTGGCGGCGGGCGCGAGATTGCACCCGTAAATCTCAATCCACGATCCCGGCGAGATGGTAGTCAGCGCGCCGAACTCTCCCGCGGTAATGGCTCCGAGAACGAAAGGCGCCGAGCAGTTGGTCGGCGTGATCATCCGAATCACGTTGTTCTGGGTGTCCCCGACAAAAATCTTGCCGGAGGCGTCCACGGCGATACCCGTCGGGAAATTCAGCGTGGCGCTCGTGGCGGGGCCTCCGTCGCCCGAAAAGGCGGCCTTGCCGCTGCCGGCCACCGTGGTAATGATGCCATTGGCGTCGATCTTGCGAATCCGGTTGTTAAAACCGTCGGTGAAGTAGAGGTTGCCCGCGGCATCCAACGCCACGCCGAAAGGCCTGTAGATCTGGGCGTTGACGGCCAGACCGCCATCGCCGGAGAACCCGGCGTCGCCGGTGCCGGCCACCGTTGTAATTATGGCTCCCACGGGGCTTCCGAACGTCAGCTTGCGAATCCGGTTGTTCCAAGTATCCGCGATATAGACATTGCCTGCGGCATTCACCGCGACGCCTTCGGGAGAGTTGAGGCCTGCGAAGATCGCGTAGCCGCCATCCCCCCCGTAGAAGCCGGGGTTGCCGGAGCCGGGGCCGGAGCCAGCCACGGTCGTGATGTAGCCG
>OCZT010002773.1_pt1 | contig 18052 bp, 17 predicted proteins | sample 1539031 | NCBI WGS metagenome assembly OCZT01 (sample SAMEA3539308, study PRJEB22396) | soil metagenome | biome: tundra; feature: field; material: soil | place: USA | collected 2010-05 | depth 0.15 m | reverse complement strand
GCGCGGGCGTGGCGTGCTGTGCAGCAGGAGCAGCATGTTGTGCCGGAGCATTGTGTTGCTGCGCGGGCGTATTGTGTAGCTGCGCGGGTGCATTGTGTTGCTGCGCGGGAGTGGTCCTTTGCGGGCCCAGCGGCTTGGCGGCTACCACATTCTGCGGGTGGCCTCCATTGGTCTTGGCAAACGAGGTTTTATCGGACCTGGACGCAGTCGCGTGTTGTGTCTGGAAGCTGGTCGGCGCGGTGTGCTTGTCGCGTGCGGCTACTTGCTCCTGGGCGTTGGCGGTATGCTGAATGCCGCCGGGACCGCCGCTATAGGCGACGCGGTTGTTGTTGGCGATGGTGTTTCTCTGCACAATCGTCCGGTCACTGTAGGTGGAGTGGATTCTGTTCTGATCGACGCGCGTGATCGCGGTGTTGTAGCGGAAGTCGTTACCTTGCCACTCGCCGCCGGAGTAGCCGATGCCCCCGTAGCCGTAGCCATAGTCCACGCCGCCGTAGTAGCCCACGTGGCGGCCCCAGTAACCGCTATGGAACCTGTAGTGGCCGCCGAGCCATCCCCAGTAGGGGGGCGTCCACAACGCGCCGTCATAGGGCGCCGAAACCCAGGCGCCGGGCACCCAGTAGTAGTCGCCCTGGTCCTGATCGTAGGCCCAATAGCCGGGCATCCACATCATGTTGGGCTCGGGGCAGTAAGGCTGCTCGTAGCTGGGCATTTCCGGCGGAGCGAATCCGACAGAGAAGACGACTTGTGCGTGGATTGAAGCTGGAATCAGAGCGAGAAGCAGCGTCAGCAAGAGCCAACGCGCATGGCGGAACATTTGCATGAGAAGAACCTCCTGGTTCTTACGCACCTGCTCCGCCGAGAGAATCGATTTTCGCTGCGCGGGGCGAGGGCATGGGTACTTCGCAGCAAGCGTACCCCGAGCCCTCATCCCCGTTCTGGTCAAAACTGTACAGGAAGCCTACTCTGCTTCAATCCTCTTGAATAAAACCATCAGTAGCGGTAGCTGAGCCCCATACCGACAACCTTGCGCGCCTGCAGATTCACCGGCGTGGTAACAACGGGAGGCCCGTACGCGGGGATGGAGGGATTGAAGTAGGGGTTTGCAACATAGATGGATCCGATGTTACCCGCCACCTGGCCGATGCCAATGTCGAACGCAAAGTGCGGATGCTCTCGCTGGGTCACGCGCACGGCGTAGTCCAGCGTAGTGGGTATATGGGCGCTCATCAACGGGTACGACGCAGGATTGCAGGCGAGTAAAGCCTCGCACTGATAGAGAGCCGCATTCAGCAGGGTGTTCAGATTCGCTGAAGTCTTGGGCTCCTGCGTGAATCCCGCCGAGGGTACCGCCACGATCCCATGGCCGAGGGGCAGCGGAATGCCCAAACCGCCGAAGAACCGCCCGCCGAAGCGAGTGCTCTGGCCGCCGAGGCCGAAGATAGTGGCATTGGTGGCCTTCCAGCCGATGTTGGCGAGGAAGGGGACCGGCTTCTTGGCCCAGGTCTTCGTGACGGCAACGTACGCGTCGCCATTAGTGTACGACTTGTCCGTTCCCGTCAGCATCTTGTTGGCCGCGCCGGAGACAAAGTGGTCGCTGGTGCGAACCACGCCGCCGACCGCAATACCCGGCATCCACTCGCCGAACTGACCGTCTCTGATAGCGATGACCTTGCCGTGAAAGACGTTCATGCCGGAGTAGTTCCAGAGGTTGCTCAAGCCGAGAGGTGTGGCCGTAGTCGCGGGCTGGTTCCCAAACTGATGAACGCTGCGGGTGTAGCCGGCCTCTGCCCGGTTAGCAAAGCCCTCGGTGATGCTGAAGGTTTCAACATTACCGATGACCGCCGAAGCATCGATGAAGTGGAAGCCGATGGCGGGGTGTGAAAACGTCTGGCCCTTTTCCATGTAGACAACGTAGGCGGTGGGCGTGAGGAACCCGCCGGTTTGGCCCTCCAGAGTCAGGTTCTGCGCGCTGAGTTGCGGGGTGGTGAGCAGAGCAACCGCGAGAAAGCCGCAGACGGAGAATTTGTGGATCAGAAGATTCACTTTGTATTAGCTCCTGTGGAGCGCAGTCGCCTGCCTCCTGTGATATGCGTCACTTAATTCTTTTAACACAGACGAAGCGGAGCCGTCTGCAACTAAATTCAAGTGATAGACTCAGCCCATGCGGCGTGGTTTGTTTATCACCTTTGAAGGCCTGGACGGTTCCGGTAAAACCACTCAAATCAATCGTCTGGCCGCGTGGCTGAAGAAACGCGGCCACAGCGCGGTTATCACCCGCCAGCCCGGCGGCACGACGACCGGCGAACGCATACGCGCCCTGGTGCTGGACTCGCGCTCCAAGGACCTGGCGCCCATGTGCGAGATGGCCCTCATGTTTGCCGACCGGGCCCAGGCCATAGCCGAGGTTATCAAGCCTGCTCTGACGGCCGGCAAGGTGGTTCTCTGCGACCGCTTTACGGATTCAACGGAGGCCTACCAGGGCGGCGGCCGGGAACTGGGCTCGGAGGTCGTGCTGGAACTCCACCGCCTGGTCTGCTCCAACCTCAAGCCAGACCTGACGATTCTGCTGCTGCCCTCTCTGGGACCGGCGCTGGCCCGCGCGCGGCTCCGCAACCAGCGCACCGCCACCGCTAAAAAGGGCAGCGGGGACGAAAACCGATTTGAGGAGGAACAAGAGGCATTTTATCGCCGCGCCAGGGAACAGTATCTGAAGATAGCCGCTCGCGAACCGATCCGCGTGGTGCTGATTGAAGGCGATCACAGCATCAAAGAGGTCCACGAGCAGATTGTCGCCGCCGTTGGCGAGCGGTTGGCCGGGTTAGGCGGCGGAGCGCACCGCTCCTAGTCGAAGGGCTTGCGTTGTAGTGAAACCGTAATTGGCAACTGGCAGCATGGGCGCGGAATCATGCGTATCGGACGTTCGTCATTTAGTCCAAACCGCGGGGAAGCGTAGACTCATAATTAGAGTGAACTGAATTTGAATCCAACCCCCAACACGAGCCGGCTGAACCTCAATGCATTCGTATGTGTGGCTCGACTGCTTGTCTGGGTCGGTCGCTTTCTGTTGCTGTTGACCATTCTCTTGTTGGTTACGACCCCGCTGACGCAGCACATTTGGATATGGGATCATTTTCTGCACGGTGGCCAGGACTATGAGTCCAGCACACTTGTGATACTGGCGTTCCTCTGTCTCGTGCTGGTGCTCGCTCAGCATTGCAAGCAGAGTGTAGACATGTTGTTTGCTACCCAGCGCCTGTTCTCATTCATCCCCCATGAGCTGCTGCTGGCCAGCATTACGCCAGTTGGAGTGATCTCGGCCTTGTGGACAGAGCGCGTAGCCAGTCCAGGTTTAGAGATCTACAGCCTTCCCCTTCAGATCTGATCGATCACCTCTCTGGGCACCCCAAAGGATGGCTCCTGCAGAGCCGTTCACGGCCTATTGATAGACACTCAGCCCAATTACGTCTGATGCAGAGAGGTCATGAAAAAATCCGAAGTACTCCACGCCTGGGCCAGGATTCTGGCTGGCCGCGCGCCTTCTCTTTCGATAGAGATCACAAAGGAATGCCCCTTGCTGTGTCCCGGATGCTATGCCTTCGATGCGGCGCACCTCGGAGGCACAACCCAGCTACGCCAACTCTCCGACTTCAAGGGCGAGGAACTCGTTTCCAGAGTGCTGGTGCTGATCGATGAGCATAAGCCGCTGCACGTCTCCCTGGTGGGCGGCGATCCCCTGGTTCGGTACCGTGAACTCGAATTGCTATTGCCGGAGATCGAGAGGCGCGGCGTGCATACACAGGTCGTCACCAGCGCTTTCAGGGAGATCCCGGGCGCCTGGACGAGCTTCAAGAAACTGAATGTAGTGGTATCGGTCGATGGCCTGCAGCCGGAGCACGACGCACGGCGCAAACCGGCTACCTACGGGCGCATACTCCGGAACATCAGAGAGGCCAGGGTAACGATTCACTGCACCATCACCTCGCAGATAGCCGAGCGCCCGGGCTACCTCGACGAATTTCTCCACTTCTGGACCCGTCAACCAACGGTTGCAAAGGTGTGGTTCAGCATTTTTACTCCTCAGTGCGGAGCTACTGATCCAGAGATACTGACGGCTGCGCAAAGGGCCTCTACGATCGCCGACCTGCGGCAATTGCGTCTGAAGTATCCCACCCTGGACATGCCGGACGCAGTCATTCGGGAGATGACGTTTCCGCCCAAGAGCCCGAAGGAATGCATCTTTGCGAGAACCACAGAAACGATTTCAGCCGATCTTAGGACACAGATTACTCCGTGCCAGTTTGGAGGAAACCCTGATTGCGGGCAGTGCGGCTGCATCGCGTCAATGGGATTGGCCGCTGTCGGTCATCACCGAGTGCTGGGGCGCCTTACCGCCGGGCACCTTTTCATGGCTTCGGATCGATTTGGCAAAAGGTGGAGGAGTCTCCGAAGAACCTTCTTACGCAAACCTGAAGCGCCAGTGGTTTTACTGTAGCGGCAGGTCAGGGAGAGGCCCGCGCGATTACACTTTGTAGAAGTGAGCAGAGAAGACTCCTTCGCGCCGCAGATGGACCTCAGCTTTGAGGGGCCGCTAGACTCTCGCCGCATTTGGCCGGTGCGCGAGCTGGTGGGCCAGGTGCGCGAGCTCATCGAGCAGGAGTATGGCGACGTTTGGGTGGAGGGCGAGATCTCCAACTACCGCCCCGCACCGAGCGGCCACGTTTATTTCACGCTGAAGGATGCCGAGGCGCAGTTGCCGGTGGTGATGTTCCGGCGCCAGGCGATGCTGCTGCGCTTTCGTCCGGAGGATGGCCTGCACGTGCTGGTGCGCGGGCGGGTGAGCGTCTACGAGCAGCGCGGACAGATGCAGTTAGTGGCCGAAACGATGGAGCCGGTGGGCGCGGGCTCGCTGCAGTTAGCCTTTGAGCAGTTGAAGGCGCGGCTTAAAGCCGAGGGACTCTTCGACGCGGAGCGCAAGCGGCCGCTGCCCTCGTTTCCGCGCACCGTGGGCATCATCACCTCGCCTACGGGCGCAGTGATTCGAGACTTTTTGAACATTGTGGCTCGCCGCCACTCCGGATTGAGCGTGCTCGTTTGCCCGGTCAGCGTGCAGGGGGATTCTGCGCCGACAGAGGTGGAGGCGGCGCTCAAGGAACTTAACGATTCGTGGCTGGTGGACGTGATCGTGCTGGCCCGCGGCGGAGGGTCGCTGGAAGACCTGGCGGCCTTCAACAGCGAGCGGGTGGCGCGGGCGATTGCGGCGTCGCGGCTGCCGGTGGTCTCGGCCATCGGCCACGAAACCGACTTCACCATCGCCGACTTTGTTGCCGACCTGCGCGCTCCCACGCCCTCGGCGGCGGCAGAATTGATTACCGAGGCGCAGCACAAGATTGCCGAGCACCTGGCCACGCAGGAGCATCGGCTGGCCCGCGCCGCGCGCTTCCAACTGCTGCAAGCACAGCAGCGGTTGATGCGGCTGCCGGTGAGCCGCGCCGAGGGGCGCGTGAATACGCTGCTGCACAGGCTGGCGCAACGCCTAGATGAGTTCAGCTTTCGCCAGGGATCCGCGATGGGCAAAATCCTTCAGCAAGATCAGCTACACCTGGCGGAGCTGACAGCCACCGTTCAGCGCCATGATCCACGCCAGCAGCTTGGCCATGCGCGGGAACGACTGGCCACTTGCCGCACGCACCTTGACCGCACGCTGGAACGCAGGGTGCATGAATCCGCTGCGCACCTCAACGCGCTCGATGCGCGGCTGCATTCCTTATCGCCGCTGGCCGTGCTGGAGCGCGGCTATGCTTTGGTGCTGGACGCGGCAGGCGGGGTGGTTCGGTCAGCGGCGCAGGTAACAGCGGGCGACAAAGTGACGACGCGCCTCGCTGACGGCGCTTTCATCAGCCGCGTAGAATCCAAGGTTAAGAAATGAGCCTATGACAGCAACCCACGCACGCAGACTCTTCGGTACCGACGGCATACGCGCAGTGGCGGGCGAATTTCCGCTGGACGCAAACACGATCTTTGCTTGCGGGTTGGCGCTGGGCCACTCGTTACGGAACTCCGTTCCGGGGAGTTTCCCTAAGGTGTTGCTGGGGAGGGATACGCGCGAATCGAGCCCATGGATTGCGGCTGTGCTGGCCGCGGGTTTGCGCGAGACGGGAGCGCGCGTGGAGAGCGCAGGAGTTGTGCCCACGCCGGCGGTGGCATTTCTGGCGCGAACCCATGGATTTCAGGCGGGTGTGGTGATCTCTGCCTCGCACAATCCCTGGCAGGACAACGGCATCAAGCTCTTCGGCGGAGACGGATACAAGCTGGCCGATGCGGTGGAGCTGGCCATGGAAGACGAAATTCTTCATCACGCCTCGCGTTCGGTAGCGCCCGATCCGGCCACGCTGATCCCGGTGGAGGACAACGCCGCGTTGCAGGCGGACTATATTCAGTTTCTCCTCAGCTGTGTGCCCCGCCTTCGATTGAAAGGTTTGCGGATTGTGGTCGATTGCGCCAACGGCGCCGCGGCGGCAGTTGCTCCAGAACTCTTCCGTCGCCTGGGCGGCGATGTGATTCTTCAGAACATTGTACCCAACGGCCGCAACATCAACCTGGACTGCGGGGCGTTGCATCCGGCTTCTGTGGCCGCTGAAGTGACCGTGCGCGGAGCAGACTTGGGCCTCACCTTTGACGGCGACGCCGACCGCTGCATGCTGGCCGGGAGTCACAACAACGTGATCAACGGCGACGCGATTCTGCTGATGGCGGCGCGCGACCTGAAGGCACGCGGACTGCTGACAGGAGATCTGGTTGTCGCCACCACCATGTCGAACATGGGTCTGGAGGCAGCGCTGCGCCGTTCTGGAATCAAAATGCTGCGCGCGCCGGTGGGCGACCGCTATGTGCTGGAAGAGATGCAGAAGCACAACGCGGCTCTGGGCGGAGAACAGTCCGGCCACATTCTGCTGCCGCATCTGGCGACGACGGGCGACGGGCTGCTGACGGCGCTGGTGGTGCTGGACCTGGTTGCGCGGACGAATAAGGGCATCGACGAGCTGACCGAGGATTTGAAGGTCTTTCCGCAGGTGATTGTGAATGTGAAGGTGCGGGAGAAGAGGCCGCTGGATGAGATTCCGGCGGTGGCTGCGGCGATTCGCGCGGCGGAAGAGGAGTTGAAGGACACGGGGCGGGTGGTGATCCGCTACAGCGGCACCGAAGCGCTGGCTCGCGTAATGATTGAAGCGGAAAGCGAAGAGGCGATGCGGAGGCACGCAGAGGCGATCGCGGGGGCGATTCGGACAGAGTTGGGAGCTTAGAACTTCATCACAGCAAAATAGAGAGTGCAGATTGCCCCGCTTTTGTGCTGCTCAATAAGCGGCCCACTTGCCAATTGTGCGCAAGATTGAACAGTATGCTGAATTGGGCAATGGGAAACTTATAGATAAGGCGCGGAGAAGATTCTATGAAAATGATCATTTCCATTATTGCGGCGTTGTTAACCGCTCTTCTGATACTGCCGGCAAAGGTCAGTTCGCAAACGCCGCAAAAGGCTACCACCTTCACAATCACGGGACACGCAGGCGAAGCACGAATCCTTCAGATCAATGGAAAGTCGTACGTCGAAATTGAGTCGCTGGCGCGTTTGACTCAGGGAACCCTCTCGTTCAAAGCCAATCAGACGACGCTCACGCTTCCCTCTTCGAATTCAGGCGGGCAGGCATCCGCGCCCCACGCAAAGGCGGGGTTCTCAACTGCTTTCGTCCAGGCGGGCATCGAAGAGATGAGCGTGATCCGGGAATGGCGAATCGCAATCGTCAACGCGGTCCAGAATAACACTCCGGTGTCGGAAGAATGGGTATCGACGCACCACAGACTGGCAGACAAGACTCTGTCTCTGGCTTCCGCAGCCGCATCGACGGACGACGACCGCAACGCGTTCCCGCTGCTCACTGCTGAATTCAACAACATGCAAAAGCTGAGTGAACTCTACCTCGCGCTGCGGAAGCAGGCCTCGTTCATATCACCTGACAACTTCGACATTTCTCTTGAAGAACAGATTCTGAGTTGCGCGCGAGGCTTTGTATCCATGACGGAAAATCACGAGTTTCAGGATCAGGCTAGCTGTCACTAGATCCTGATTTCAGACCGCCGGGCGCCCCAAGTTTCGATTTTGAAACCTGGGAGACCATAATCGCCAACCCGTATCCCATTTCACAGGGCTACGAATTGAAAAGTGTGCGATATTGAGCGTCCGTGATTCCTATATGTTTCAGAATTGTGTGGAGCGTGGCTCTTTTCACTTCTTTATGGTTGGGGATTGAAATCGTATTTTCGTGATTCGGATGGGTCATCACGATGTGGTTCCCATCGCGGCGAAGAATCCAGCCAAACTTCTCGAATGTTTTCTGGTGTTCCTTTCCGCTTGCCAAGGGAAGATCGGAGAGGCCCATGGGTCACGCCACCTGTAAATCCAGGCCAGGATTCGCTTTCACGGTGATGGTTTGCTGCGAGGAGATGCCAACATACGATGTGGAAACGGAGCGGTGACGGGCCGCATCGCGAACGCAATCCTCAAACATTACACTGAGGCAGGCGCGCACGGCGTCGCGGATGTTGGCTTTTGCTTCCTCCAGCGTATCCCCTTCGGAGACGCATCCGGGAATCTCCAGACATTCGGCGACAAAGACCTTCTCTTCCGGAACTTCACGGAAGACGAGCGTAAAGGTCATATCCGGAGAGCCGCCTTCGCCCATCACGAACTCTGAAACCTGGCTCTTAAGTGTCATAAACACCCCTACGGCTTGATGATACCACTGGAGCAAAATCCGGGGCATATTGGCTTATTTCATGTCGCGCCAGTTGGGGCCAGACTTCAGGTCAGCGACCAGCGGAACTTTGAGCTTGATCACGCCTTCCATTTCAGCGCGAACGAGGGCTTCGACTTCGGCAGTCTCGTTGGCGGGAACTTCGAAGAGCAACTCGTCGTGGACTTGCAGGACCATGCGGGTTTTGAGCGCGCGTTCAGTTAGCTTGCGGTCGATGGCGATCATGGCCAGCTTGATGAGGTCGGCGGCGGTGCCTTGCAGCGGCGTGTTGATGGCAGTGCGCTCGGCGAATCCGCGCTGGTTGGGGTTGCGGCTCTCGATGTCGGGGATGGGGCGGATGCGGCCGAAGAGGGTGCGCACGCTGCCTGATTTGCGCGTGGCTTCCAGAGTTTTATCGATGAACGCTTTAACGCCGGTATAGCGCGCGAAGTAGCGGTCAATGTAGGCCTTCGCTTCGCTCATCGGAATGCCTAGCTGCGCTGCGAGGCCGAAGGGCGAGATGCCATAGACAATTCCGAAGTTGACGGCCTTGGCGCGGTTGCGGGTCTGCTTGTCCATCCCGGCGGCGGCCACGCCGAATACTTCGCTGGCCGTGAGGGTGTGAATGTCTTCGTTATTCTGATAGGCGCGCATGAGGAGCGGATCGCCGCTGAAGTGCGCGAGAAGGCGCAATTCGATCTGCGAGTAATCCGCCGAGAGCAGTTGCGTTCCAGGAGCGGCGGTGAAGGCGGCGCGAATTTCGCGGCCCAGCTCGGTGCGGATGGGGATGTTCTGCAAGTTAGGATTGACGGAGGAGAGGCGTCCGGTGGCCACAGCCGCTGCGTTGAAGGTGGTGTGGACGCGCGAATCGGCGTCGGCGAGCAGAGGCAGTGCGTCGATGTAGGTCGATTTCAACTTCGATAAGTGGCGAAATTCGAGAACCAGGCGGGGAACTTCGTGCTCTTCGGCGAGATATTCCAGCACATTCTGGGCAGTAGAGACGGACTTACTTTTGCCGCGGACAGCGGGAGCGGGTAGCTTGAGATCAGTGAAGAGGACTTCGCCGAGTTGCTTGGGGGAATTGATGTTAAAGCGGCGGCCGCATAGCTCGAAGATGCGTTCGCCGACACGGGTCAGCTCTTCGGCAAAGCGTTTGGAGAGGCCGTCGAGGACGCCGAGATCGATGCGCACGCCGGCCCGTTCCATGCGGAAGAGAACGGGAGCGAGGGCCAGATCCATTTCATAGACGCGCGCGACGCCAGCCTTTTCTGCTTCGGCCTTTAACGCCGGAACCAGCACGCGTATGGCGGCGGCGGCGGCGGCGAGAGTGGTTGGCGCGGGCTGCGAGTGACGCGCGGCTACATCGGTGAGCGCTTGTGTGGAGTGGGTGGGATTGAGCGCGTAGGAGAGCAGCATGGTGTCGTCGACTACTTCGCGTAGGGCGGGTGCGCCATGTAACTGAATGCCCTGCGCGGTCAGCAAGTGGAGAGCTGACTTCCAGTCATGGGTTTGTTTGGGGACGGCGGCGACTTGAAGCAGTGTGCGGAGTTCGCTGGTGAGCGGGAGGAGTAGCGCGATTGACGGGTCGGCGCAGACACCGACGTTGAAGTGGGCTTGCTTTTCGGCGGCTTCGGCCACGTCGAGGAGTGAGAGCGATTGTTGCGGCTCAATTTCTTCTTCTTCCGGCGGGGGCGGGGCGGCATCGAGGGCAAAGGCAAAGCCTCTAGCCCACGCGGCGGCGTAGAACGCGGCGGCTTGAGTTTCCGTTGGCTTGTCGATTAGCTTGACGGCGGGCGCGGTTTCAGAGGGCGCGAGGTCGCGCAGCATGGAGGTGAACTCCAGCTCGGTGAAGAGTTCGCGGCAGGCCTCGAGGTCTGGCGGCTGCGTCTGCATGGCGGCGAGATCGAGCGTGAGCGGGACGTGAGAGTCGATGGTGACCAGCTCTTTGGAGAGCAGGACGGCGTCGCGATTCTGCTCCAGCGACTCGCGATAGCTTTTACGCTTGACCTCGCTGGTGCGGTCGAGGACCGCTTCGACGCTGCCGAACTCGACAATCAAGTCCACGCTGCCTTTGTCGCCGATGCCGGGAGCGCCGGGAATATTATCGACGGCATCGCCGCGCAGGGCCATCACATCGACGACTTTTTCCGGCGGGACGCCGAGGACTTCGACGACCTTGGCGGGATCGAGGATGAGGTTGTCCTTCTGCGGGTTGAGGATTTTGACGGTGGGCGTGACGAGCTGCATCATGTCCTTGTCGCCGGAGACGATGAAGACCTCGTGGTGCTGCTCGGCGGCCTCGCGGGCCAGGGTGCCGATGACATCGTCGGCCTCGAAGCCCTCGGCCTCCAGGATGGGAATGCGCAGAGCCTCAAGAGCGCGGCGGATGTAGGGAATCTGGCGCTTGAGGTCTTCGGGCGTGGCCGCGCGATTGGCCTTGTAACCTTCGTAGCTGACCTCGTCGAAGCTCTGCGTCTTGCTGTTCCATTTGCGCAGGGGTTTCATGGCGCGGGCGCGCTCGTCGCGGAAGACCTCGCCGCTCACGTCGAAGACAGCGGCAAAGTAATGCGGCGCGAAATCCTGGCGCAGCTTTTTGATCATGTTCACAAAAACAAAGACTGCCGCGGTGGGCAGGCCCGTGCGGGTGCTCATGGGCCGGGAGCGCTGCATCGCGTGGTAGGCGCGGAAGATGAACGACATGGTGTCGAGCAGGAAGACGGGCGGCTTGGGTTGGTCGGGCACGAAATGAGTGTAGCAGGGAACTGGGATCAGCGAGTCAGCAGGTCAGCAAGTCAGCGAGTCAGCACGGGCAAGCAAGTGCGTCAGGCGATGAACATGCAGTCGCCGTAGCTGAAGAAGCGGTATTTTTGCTGGACGGCGTGGCTGTAGGCGGCCAAGACAGGCTCGCGTCCGGCAAAGGCCGAGACCTTGTATATTAAGCTGGCTGGCAGAGCAGAGCATGGGGATGGCAGGAAGAGGCAATATGGCGAGATTGGGACATACCTATTCGGTCTATGTGGATGACAACTTCAGCTTTCCACCCGACGACGGACGATACAAGCTGGGTGATTTCTCCACTCTGGAGGAGGCGGTTGCGGCTTGCAAACGCAAGGTAGACGAGTTTCTCAAGGTTCATGTTTCACCTGATAAAACGGCGGCGGAACGCTACGAGGAGTATACCCATGGAGGACCGGACCCATTCATCGTGACCGATGATCCAGCTGCCGGGAATCCGGTTTTTTCGGCCTGGAACTATGCGAAGGAACGATGTGAGGAAGGTCAGGATAAGAACATGCAGTCGCCGTAGCTGAAGAAGCGGTATTTTTGCTGGACGGCGTGGCGATAGGCGGCGAGGACCGGCTCGCGCCCGGCGAAGGCTGAAACCAGCATGAGCAGGCTGGACTGGGGCAGGTGGAAATTAGTGAGCAGGGCGCCAACGAGGCGGAATTGGAAACCGGGAGAGATGAAGATCTCCGTTTCGCCGGAGTGGGCTTCGAGCGGGCTGCCGGCGGATTGAAGCGCGCAATGTTCCAGGGTGCGGACTACCGTGGTGCCGACGGCTACGATGCGGCGGCCTTCAGCTGCGGCGCGGTTGATGGCGTCGGCGGCTGCGGCGGAGAGAGAGTAGCGCTCGCGGTGCAGGCGGACCTGATCGACACGCTCGACACGCAGAGGGGCGAAGGTTCCGAGGCCGACGTGGAGGGTGATGCGGGCGACTTCGACTCCGCGCGCGGTGAGTGCATTGAGGATTTGCGGCGTGAAGTGCAGGCCGGCGGTGGGCGCGGCCACAGAGCCGCGTTCGCGGGAGAAGACAGTCTGATAGCGCTCGCGATCGGCGGGGGCATCGTCGCGGCGGATGTAGGGCGGCAGGGGGATGTGGCCGATGCGGTCGAGGACAGCGAAGAAGTCAACGACAGGATTGAAACGGAGCAGACGATCGCCGAATTGACCGCGCTCGATCACTTCGGCTTCGAGTTCGATGGAGCCGGAGGGCGATGGGAATACCAGCCGTTCCCCGACGCGTACTTTTCTGCCTGGATGGACGAGGGCGCGCCAGAGGTTTTCGCTAACCGGCTCGGTGAGCATGACCTCGACGCTTCCGGTGGGCTTCTCTCGCTCACGCACCACAGTCCGCCGCGCATAAAGGCGGGCGGGGATAACGCGGGTGTCGTTCAAGACCAGCAGGTCACCGGGATTCAGCAGCGAGGGAAAATCGGCGAAGCTCGAATCGCGCAAGGCTCCAGTTGTGCGGTTCATCACCAACATGCGGCTATGGCCGCGCTCGGCGGGCGGTTGCTGGGCAATCAACTCCGGTGGCAGATCATAGTCGAAGTCGGCGACGCGCAGGGCGATCATGGCTTCGTCCCCTTCAGACGGGCCACTCATTTGTGCGCCTTCTTGAAGTAGTCGTAGGAGCGCAGGCGGGCGAATTCGATGGCGGCATTGAGTTCCTGGCGCTTGGATTCATAGTCTTCCGGGGGCAGATCGGCAGGGACGTGTGTCCACGGCCCCCAACTGACGCAGATGCGGGTGAAGGGCTTGGGTACGAGGAAGCGATCCCAGGCGGAGGAGAAGACCCAGGCGTGCTCGGGTTGGAGGTGAAAGGCGCCGATGGGCGCGCCGGTCATCTGCGCCAGCTTGATGGGGCCCATCTTGGTTTGATGGATTGGCCCGCGCGGGCCGTCGGCGGTGAAGATGGCGGGAGTGCCGCTTTCGATGACGTGCGCCAGGCCGAGCAGCCCCTCGCGCGCGCCACGTGAACTGGAGCCGCGCACGGCTCTGAAACCGAAGAGCATGAGGATGCGGGTGATCAGCTCGCCATCAAAGCTCTGGCTGATGAGAATGGTGGCATGGGTGCGGCGGAAGTAGACCGTGCAGGGCAGCACGCACTGATGCCAGAAGCAGAAGATCTCCGGTCCGGCGCCCAGTCCGAAGAGGAGCGGAGTAACACCCTCTGCGGCGATGACTTCAAAACGCCAGGTGAGGCCGCAGAGCCAGACCAGCGCGGAGACCACGCGCGGGACGACGGCCAGCACCAAGCGCTGGAGAAGCGTGAATTGGTGTTTCCCAGGTCTCAAAATCGAGACCTGGGGCACCCGGTCGGTATTGGGATCGACGGTCACACTTTTGATTTTAGCTATAGCGGAGCCAACGCAGGAGTTCGGGCAGTGTGGCGCGCTTGCCATACATGAGAATGCCTACGCGATAAAGGCGCGATGAGAACCAGAGCACGGCCCAGATGGTCAGAATCAACAGAAGAATGGATGTGCCGAGCTGCCAGTACGGCACCACTGTCATACCCATGCGCGGCAGCACGATGTAAGGCGCGGTAAACGGAAAGAGCGTTGCAGCAACAGACCAGGCGGAGTTGGGATCCCTCAGCAGCACGAAAAGGAGGCCGAAGCTGAGATAGAGGGGGATGATGGCCAGAGCCATGAACTTCTGCAAGTCCTGCGAGGTCTCGCAGGTGGCGGCCAGGCCGGAAAACATGGCGCTGAAGAGAGCAAAACCCAGCACGAAATAGACGGGAAAGAGCAGGCCCTCCAACCAGGAAAAATGAAGGGATAAATCGCCGGTGAGCGCGGACGCGGCCAGCGCGGAACCCATCAACAGGGTGGCCGCAATCGTCCAAATAAGGATCTGGGTGAGGCCCACCGCTCCCACGCCGGCCATTTTTCCGGCCAGCAGATCGTCGGCGCGAGTCACGGAGAGCATGACCTCGAAGATGCGCGAAGTTTTCTCTTCGATGATGGAGCGGGCCATATCCAGGCCGTAAAGCATGATGGGCATGGAGAGCAACATAATCATCAGCAAAGACTTGTAGAGAGGCGATGCCCCTTTGCTTTCCCCTATCTTGCCTTCCTTGTTTAATTGGAAGGTTTCGATAGAGACAGACTTCAGCGCGGCATCGATATCGGCCTGCTTCACTCCACTGGCAATCAAGCGTTGGTTTGCCACGGCGCGGTTCAAGGCGCTCCTCATCGCGCTGAGATAGACAAAGCCGCCGGAAGCCAACGAGGTATAGGAAGCAGAGATGCCTTCAGCAGAGGAGGTATCGATGGCAAATAATCCGTCGATGGTTTTGGACTGGATCTTGTTTTTAAGAGCCGCGCGGTCCTGCTGGCTTGCCGGCGCAACGACATCGATGATGTATTTTGCGCTCTTGTCGTCCAGCATCTGGCGGCGAACGGCGTTGGCCAGAGGAGCGCTGTCGGAGGCAATGGCGATATGCTTGCCTGCGCCGGCGTTGCGGTTGGTTATGGAACTCCAGCCCAGCAGCGCAACGATCAGCAGCGGCACCAGCACCGTGGAGACGAGGAAGGCCCGCCCGCGAATCTGCTCCAGATATTCACGTTTTGCAATCAAAAAGATATTACGCATGATTCTTGCCTCCCACGGTCTGGATAAAAATCTCTTCCAGCGACGGCTCAACCAACTCGAAGCGGTAGATGGTCGCCACGGCTGCGGCCTCATGCAGGAGCTTCTGCGCGTTGCCGTGCGGCTTGAGCTTGATCTCGGCGTGACCGGAGAAGTTCTTTGCCTCCGCAATCTCATCACTGTTCAGGAAAGCGGAGTCTCCCTCGAACTCGACGATCACGCGGTTGCGCTCGTACCCCTTCTTGATCTCGCGCAAATTGCCGGCCAGCACGGCCTTTCCGTTGTTGATGAGGCAAATGGAGTCGCAGAGCTTCTCCACCTGATCCATGCGATGGGTGGAAAACAGGATGGCCTTGCCCTGAGCCTTGAGTTCGAGCAGTGTCTGTTCAACCAGCACGGCGTTCACCGGGTCAAGGCCGGCGAAGGGCTCGTCCATGACGATGAGCTGGGGGTCGTGGAGCAGCGTGGCAATGAACTGGATCTTCTGCTGCATGCCCTTGGAGAGCTCTTCAGCCTTTTTCTGGAGTGCATCTGCGATCTCCATGCGCCCGGCCCAGGCGCAGGCGCGCTTTTCAGCTTCCCCGGCGCTGAGCCCATGCAACTGGCCGAAGAAGACTAGCTGGTCGATGACCTTCATTTTTTTATAGAGGCCGCGCTCTTCGGGCAGGTAGCCGACCTGCTCCAGGCTCTGCCGCTCAAAGGGCTTGTCAAAGAGGTTGATGCTGCCCGAGTCGGGCAGTGTGATGCCCATCATCATGCGAATGGAACTGGTTTTGCCGGCTCCGTTCGGCCCCAGCAGGCCGAACATCTGGCCCGCCTCGATGGATAGGCTCAAGTTGTTGACGGCAATCTTGTTCTCGTAGGCTTTTGTAACTCCCGCGAGTTCGACAACTGGCATGGATACTCCTGTTGTTCAATGTACAGTTTGGATGCGGGTTAGAGCAGTTTGGATTCTGGTAAACCGGAGTGGCCGGCCTGCATGAAGTGTAACAAAGCTGTCACAAGAAAAACCGGTAAAACAAAGAAACCAAAGAATATCTATATCAGCGTAAACGGGCAAGGATGAGGCATGGTAATCTGTTTGGCAATGTCAGATTACGATTTTTTCCTCTCCGAAGCCATCGACGGGCCGGCGAACAAGCCGCAGTCTGTCGCGGAACTTGACGTGCGCCAGGCTGTGCTTGAGGATCTGGCATTAAAGATTCTTTACCTGTCTGGCACGCTGTCCATCTCCGAGCTTGCTGAAAAGACCCGGCTCAGTTTTGAAGTAGCCAAGGAAATGGCGTACCATCTGCGCGCGGAGTTGTTCTGCCAGGTGACGGGAATGAACGCCAACATTCCCCAGATTTCCATCACCACGCAGGGCAGAACGCAAGCCATGGAACTGCTCTCGCAGAACCACTACACCGGCCCTGCGCCGGTGTCTCTGGAGAGCTACTTTGAGCAGACGCGCAAACAGAGCATTCGCAAGGTAGAGGTGCATGAGGAGGACGTGCAGCGCGCCTTTGCGCATCTTGTAATCGGGAAAGAAAAATTGCGGCAGTTTGGCACGGCGCTCAATTCCGGCAGTTCCATTTTTCTCTACGGACCTTCGGGGACAGGAAAAACCACCATCGCGGAAACGCTGTCGAAAGTGATTGCCGAGGACGACGTCTGGATTCCGTACGCGATTGAAGTGGATGGCGAGATCATCACCGTCTACGATCCGGCGATTCACAAACAGACAACAGAGTCGAAGCTAACGAACCGGGACGGCCGCTGGGTGCTGTGCCAGAGGCCTGCGGTGCTGGTGGGCGGCGAACTGACGGCCGAGATGTTGGACCTGCAATTGAACCCGGTGACGAAGTTCTATGTGGCCCCAGCGCAGATGAAGGCCAATAACGGGGTTCTGATCATCGACGATTTTGGGCGGCAGCGGATTCGCCCCGAAGATCTGCTCAACCGCTGGGTTGTGCCCCTGGATCGCCGGATTGATTTTCTGGCGCTGGCGGGCGGGAAGAAGATTGAGGTTCCATTTGAGATGCTGGTTGTGTTTGCATCCAACATGGATCCGGCAGAGCTGGTGGATGCCTGCTTCTTGCGCAGGATTCAAACCAAGATTCTGATCGGCACGGTTTCAGACGACCAGTTCTGCGAGATTTTTCGCCGCGTGGCCGAAGAGAATGGGGTTGCATATGACGCCGAAGTGCCCAAAGACCTCATTGCTTTTATTCGCGGCACGCTGAAGCAGGAGCTGCGCCAGTGCTATCCGCGGGATCTTGTGAACCAGGTTCTTTGGGCGGCCCGCTACGAGGGCAAGAAGCCGTATATAGATCACGCGGCTGTAGCGCAGGCGGTTGAGGCGTATTTTCTGACGAAGGCGTAGAGGGCGGCGCGTAACGATGAAATCGTCGAAACCCATCGCGAACGGAAAGGGAAATAAGGTGCCACTGGTGCGTCCCGCTCAGGGATGGAACTACCAATACGTGACGACCTCGCCCGGGGAGATGCTGGAGGAGGAATTTCTCAAGCCGCTGGGCTTGAGTCAGAATCGGCTGGCAATGAATATTCGTGTGCCATCCACGCGGATCGGTGAAATTGTTCGCGGCAAGCGCGCCATCACCCCCGATACGGCTCTGCGCCTGGCCCGATTTTTCGATAACAGCCCGGAGTTCTGGCTCAATCTTCAACAGATGCACGACCTCACCAAGGCCAAGTTCGCTTTGGCCAAGACCATTGAAGCTGAGGTGCGGGTATACGAAGCGACGGCTGCTTAGCGGCCGGGATTCAAACTGCTACCGGATTTATTGCAAGTTTGTCTCGCCGCAGTCGCGCCATTTAGCATCCGGAGTGTGGCAGAGCTCGACACTCCGGTGATGTATGTGAAGGGCGTGGGTCCCAAG